>Ga0101944_10000343_pt1 | contig 141967 bp, 101 predicted proteins | sample DewCreD2012metaG_FD_75245 | JGI IMG/M metagenome (GOLD analysis project Ga0101944, IMG submission 75245) | Hot spring sediment bacterial and archeal communities from British Columbia, Canada, to study Microbial Dark Matter (Phase II) - Dewar... ...
CCTACATTGCCATCATTCGCGAACATCACCCGGACATCCTGGCGCGCAACCCGTATTTCCAGGAGCCAGCGCCGCCGAACTGAGCTAGCTGGGGGTCAAGTGACCCTAATAGAGACCGGCCCCAGCGTGCTCTGGCCGGTCTCTGACCGCGCCAGCCCTGGATTTTCAACTCATTTGAAACGCACCCATTTCAGATTTTCAACGCCGCTTCCAGACTGATATGCCCCTCGTACAAGGCACGGCCGATGATAACGCCACTCAACCCCACATTCCTCACCCGTTGCACGTCCTCAAGCGTGGCGACGCCGCCGGAAGCGATCACCGCGAGGCCGGTCGCTTGCGCCAGCGCGGCCGTCGCCTCCACGTTGACGCCGCTGCTCATCCCGTCGCGGGCGATGTCGGTGAAGATGAGCCAGCGCCCGCCCAGCGCCGCCCACTGGTGCGCCAATTCGAGCGCGGTCAGCGGGGCAGCTTCGCGCCAGCCGCGCGTGCGGACGTAACCATCGCGCGCGTCAATGCCCACCGCCAGCCGCTCCGGCCCGAAGTCCGCCAGCGCCTGCTCAACCACGGCGGGATTTTCCACCGCCACCGTCCCCAACACCACGCGCGCCACGCCCATATCGAGCACGCGGCGCACCGTCTCCAGGTCGCGCACGCCGCCGCCGAATTGCACCCACATCCCCGTCGTCAAAATCCGCGCCAGCGCCGTGACGTTCTTGCGCCCGCCCTCGCCGAACGCGCCATCCAGGTTGACGACGTGCAGCCACGTCGCGCCCGCCGCCTGCCAGCGCCGCGCCACCGCCAACGGCTGCGTGTCGTAGGCCGTCTCGCGGTCAGGATCACCCTGCGCCAGCCGCACCACGCGCCCCTCGCGCAGGTCAATGGCCGGGTAAATCGTGAAATCGTCCATAAAACCTCCTTTCAGTCTTGTAGTCGAGTAGTCGAGTAGTCAAGTAGTCAAGTAGTCAAGTAGTCGGCACCACACCATGGCTACCTGACTACACGACTACCTGACTATTTGACTACCTGACTATCTGACTACACGACTATCCGACTACAAAATTCCGCAAAATGTGCAGGCCGATGTGCTGACTCTTTTCCGGGTGGAACTGAATGCCGTAGATGTTCTCGCACCCCACAACGCACGGGAACATCCCGCCGTAATCGGCGACGGCCAGGATGTGCTCCGGCTGCGCCTGGCAATAGTAGCCGTGGTTGAAGTAGGCCCACGCGCCAGCGGGCAAATCGGCCAGCAGCAGGGTGTCGCGGACGGGCACCACCTGATTCCATCCGGTATGCGGCACTTTCAGCCCCGCTCCTGCCGGGAAGTCGAATTTGACGACGCGCCCCGGCAAAAACCCCAAGCCCGCGTGCCGCCCCATCTCCGTCCCCTCGTCGAACAACACCTGCATCCCCACACAGATGCCGAGGAACGGCGTCCCTCGCGCCACAACCTCGCGTATCGGCGCGATGAGTTCAAGCCGCGCCAGGCTTGCCATACAGTCGCCAAACGCGCCGACGCCGGGCAGCACCACCTTCTCCGCCGCCAGCACCACAGCGGCGTCCTGCGTTACCTGCACATCCGCCCCCACCGCCATCAGCGCCTTATGCACCGAGCGCACATTGCCCGCGCCATAGTCAACCAATGCAATCATCGGCTCTCCTCTTTGTCAACGGATTGAACGGATTTGAACGGATTTTTTTCCTTTAATTGCCCGCGCCATAGTCAATCAATGCAATCATCGGCTCTCCTCTTTGTCAACGGATTGAACGGATTTGAACGGATTTTTTTCCTTTAATTGCCCGCGCCATAGTCAATCAATGCAATCATCGGCTCTCCTCTTTGTCAACGGATTGAACGGATTTGAACGGATTTTTTTCCTTTAATTGCCCGCGCCATAGTCAATCAATGCAATCATCGGCTCTCCTCTTTGTCAACGGATTGAACGGATTTGAACGGATTTTTTTCCTTTAATTGCCCGCGCATAGTCAATCAATGCAATCACCGGCTCTCCTCTTTGCCAACGGATTGAACGGATTTGAACGGATTTCTTCTTCTTTAATCCGTTTCATCCGTTAAATCCGTTGACACTATATCATCCCCTTCGTTGACGGTACACGGTCTGCCCGGCGGGGATCGCGTTGTGTGGCAATGTCCAACGCGCGGGCGAACGCCTTGAAGAGCGCCTCGGCTTTATGGTGATCGTCGCGCCCGTAGAGCACGCGGGCGTGGATGTTGGCGCGTGCGGTCACGGCGAACGAGACAAAGAAGTGCTCCCACAACGTCACCGGAATGTCACCGACTTCGAGCGCGGTCCAGGCCACATCCACCACCGCGTAGGGCCGCCCGGACAAATCCACGGCGACAAACGCCAGCGTCTCGTCCATCGGCGCGTAAGCGTGCGCCATCCGCGCGATGCCCTTGCGGTCGCCAAGCGCCTGGTCGAACGCGCTCCCCAACACCAGCGCCACATCCTCGACGGTGTGATGCGCGTCCACGTGCAGGTCGCCCTCTGCGCGCACCGTCAAATCGAACAACCCGTGCGCCGCGATGTGCGTCAGCATGTGATCGAGAAAGCCCAGGCCGGTGGCAATATCGTGTTCGCCGCTGCCGTCCAGATTCAGGCTGATTGCGATTTTTGTTTCTTTCGTTTCTCGTATGATCGTACTTGTGCGCATTTTCATCTCCCCCTTGTTGGGCGAATTGGCAATTCGCCCAACAATACGTCAAATTCGTTGCAGAACAGCAATCACCCGGTCTGTTTGCTCCGGGCGACCTACGGTGATGCGGATGTGATCGCTCAGACCAGCACTGCTGTAGTAGCGAACGAGGATGCCTTCTCCTTCCAACGCCAGCTTCAGCGCGTGTGCATCGCGCCCCACCACTTTGCAGAGGATAAAATTCGCCTGCGACGGATAGGGCCGCAAGTACGGGATGCCGGCAAGCAGCTCAAAGAACCGCGCGCGTTCCGCGACGATGCGCGCGACTTTGTCGTTGAGCCAGTCCAAATCATCCAGCGCCGCCAATGCCGCCGTGGATGCCGCCACAGACACATTATACGGCTGTTTGATCTTCCACAAGTGCGGTATCAGCGGCAGGGGAAACGCGCCGTAGCCCACGCGCAAGCCCGCCAGGCCCGCCAATTTGCTGAACGTGCGTAGGACGATGAGATTGTCGCGCTCAGGCACGCGGCGGATGCGGCTCCGCGCCATTCCCGGCACGCCATTCTCGCCCGCAAATTCGACATAAGCCTCATCCAGTACAAGGACGAGCGGCAGCGCGAGCAGGCGTTCCAGATCAGCATCGGGCAACCACGTCCCGCTTGGATTGTTCGGCGCGGCGAGGAAGAGCAGCTTGGGGCGATACCGTTCGACGGCGGCTTCGATAGCATCGATGTCCAACGAAAAATCGCCGCGGCGCGGTATGGTCATCACATCGGCGGCATGGAGCGCCGCATCGAAGGCGTACATCCCAAACGTCGGCGGGCAATTCAGGATTGCATCGCCAGGCAGGAGAAACAGCCGCATGATCAAGTCCAACAACTCATCGGAACCGGCGCTCGCCATCAGAAATTCGGCAGGGACGCCGGTGAATTCCGCTAACTTTGCGCGCAACGCCTCGCTGCCCGGATCGGGGTAGATGTTGATGTCGCGCAATTCCGCCAGCGCCGCCCGCACCCTCGGCGAAGGGCCGTAGGGATTCTCGTTCGCATCCAGCTTGATGATGTCTTCCGGTGCGCGTCCCAGCCGCGCCGCCAGCACGTCGAACGGGAAGATCGGCGTGTATGGTTCCATTGTCGCAATATCTTGTCGGATTAAGTTTATTGGATTCATTGTCCTTCCTTTTTGTCAACGGATTAAACGGATTTGAACGGATTTTTTTGTTTTGTCTACCGGAAACAGGCGTTTGTTGTGAAGGAAATGTAGAAAGCAGTAGGTTGGGTATGTCAACGGATTAAACGGGTTTTTCTTTTTCTGCAAGCCAGGCTGGCTTCCATAACTTGAGTTTTGCTTGATACGCCTGACTCTGCTGGATACTTTGCGGCAAGAATATGCGCTTGAACTGCAAACTTGCGACACCAAAATTGAGTAACAACCCCACTTCCCGGCCGGTTGCCGTCAAGTACGATATGACTTGTTGCTCATGCCTTTCATTGATGGCCTCAATTGCCTTCAATTCAACCACCACAGCCCCATCTACAAAGACATCAATCCGAAATTCCCCAACCGTGCGACCGCGGTATTCTGCCGTAAACACAACTTCCTTTTGTGCCGGTATACCCAGTTCCGCAAGTTCGATCATCAACGCCTCGTGATAAACCTTCTCAGGATACCCTGGCCCAAGCTCTCGATGCACAGCCATAGCAGCGCCATTCACAGCATAAGTCAACTTATCATAAATCGTCTGAACTGCCTTCATACGGCCTCCTCACTCCAACTACTCCCTATACCTCAAAGACAAACCCAAAAATCCGTTCAATCCGTTGACACACCAAACAATCGCCCTACACACTTCTTCCAGGGCAAACACCAAACCCCTCAAAGACAAACCCAAAAATCCGTTCAAATCCGTTCAATCCGTTGACATCTAACCTTCGCCGCCGCACCGTGCGCCGTCAGGGACTCCGCGTCGGCGATCCGGGCGGCGGCAGGGGCGAGGCGGCGGGCGGTGTCTGCATCCAGGCCGATGATGTTGATCACCTTCACGAAATCCAGCACATTGACCGGCCCCTTGAAGCGCGCGGTGCCGCCCGTGGGCATGATGTGGCTCGGCCCGGCGACGTAATCACCGAGCACCTCGAACGAGTGCTCGCCCACGAAGATGCCACCGGCGTTGCGGATTTTGTCCACCCATGCCGCCGGGTCCGCGACGGAGAGGCACAAATGCTCCGGCGCAAACTGGTCGGCCAGACGCACCGCCGTCGCCAGGTCGGGGGTGAGGACGATGCCACCCTGCCCGGCCAACGAGATGTGGATAACGTCAGCGCGGCTGAGCGATGCTGTCTGCTGCTCCACCTCTGCTTGCACCGCCTCCGCCAGCGCGCGCGACGGCGTAAGCAGGATTGCCGTCGCCAACACGTCATGCTCGGCCTGCGCGAGCAGATCGGCGGCGACCCAGGCTGGATTCGCCGAATCATCGGCCACAACGACCGTCTCCGTCGGCCCGTACAGGCCGTCGAGACCGACGAGGCCGTACACCTGGCGTTTCGCCAGCGTCGTGAACAGGCCGCCGGCGCCCACAACCTTATCCACGCGCGGCACGCTCTCCGTCCCGAAGGCCAGCGCCGCCACCGCAAGCGCGCCGCCGAGCGCAAACACGCGATCCACGCCGGCGATATGCGCTGCCGCCAATGTCAACGGTGAGATAAAGCCGGTCTGCCGATTGGCAGGCGTGCAGACGATGACCTCATCCACGCCCGCCACCCGCGCCGGGATTGCCGCCATCAACAATGACGAGGGCAGCGGGGCCGTCCCGCCCGGCACGTAGACGCCCACCCGCTCCAGCGGCACGAGCCGTTGGCCGAGTACACCGCCCATCGCGTCTGTCGTCCAATTGGGAATCGGCTGGCGGCTGTGAAAGTCGCGGATGCGTTCGGCGGAAACTTCTAGCGCGGCGCGCAAACCGGGGTCGAGCGCCTGATACGCCGCTTCCCATTCGCCCGGCGGAACTTCCGGCGCATCGAGTGTCACCCCATCAATGCGCATTGTCCAGTCGCGCAACGCCGCATCCCCGCGCGCGCGCACGTCTGCCAGCAGCCGCGCCACCGCCGCCTCAGGCGTCAACGCCTCGCCGAACACCCGCTTGATGCCGTCCAGCACCACCTCCGGCACATCCTCCACCGTCGCCATCTGCCGCCGGTTCAAAATTGCGCCGGCTTCCTCTGGTCTCTCATAAATGCGTATCATCGTATCCTCCAGCCCCTTCCAAAATCCAAAATCTAAAATCCAAAATCGACAATCTAAAATCCAGTCACCGCCGCCATCATCGCCTTATACCGCGCCGGTTCTTCCTCGAAGATGTATGTGACCGGCGTGACGACGACACCGCTGCCGCCGATCGCGCGCAGTTCGGCGATGGCCTGAATGAGCTTGTCGCGCCGCACGACGATTTGGACAGCGTGCCAGTGCAGTGCGCCGTCAGAAGCGCCCTCGGCGAGATCTTCGCGCACCACCACGGGCGCAATCGTCGGCCCTTGCAAGCCGCCGAGCACGTGCTGGGCGAAGATTTGCCGGGCGATAGCCTGGGGCGTTTCGCCGCGCATGTTGGCGACGACGAGGTAGTGCGCCTCGGCGCGCAGGTGTGCCTCGGTGAACTCCAACAGCGTGCGGGCGACGGCGAGCACTTCGGGACGGTCGCGCAGCGCGGCGCGGTTGGCGATCAGCGCGGCTTCGGAGCGCATCACTGTGCCGTCCGTGAGGGCGCGCAGGCGGTTGTCGCTCAACGTTTGGCCGGAGGCCACCAGGTCAACGATGCAATCCGCGTAGCCAATGGCCGGCGCAATTTCCAGCGTGCCCTCGGATTTGACAAGAGCGATTGGCGCGACGCCATTCCGCGTGAGGAAGTCACCCGCGAGGTTGGAGAACTGCGTAGCGACGCGCAGCGGTTTGCCCAAGGCGCGGGCATACGCTGCCAGATCGGCCACCGTGGTCACGTCCGTCCAGGACTCCGGCACAGCCACCGCCAGCCGGCAGCCGCCGAAACCAAGCGCCTCGTGCAGCACCAACACCTCGCCGTTCCCGCCGCCATACTCCGCGGTCACATCCAGGCCGGTGATGCCGAAGTCCACGCTCCCGTCGCGCACGCTGACGACGATGTCCGTCGGGCGCTGGAACAGCACAGTCACGCCGGGCAGCGCGGGGATCGTCGCCGCATATTGGCGCGGATTGGGCTTGTAGATGTGCAAACCGCACGCCGCGAGAAAATTCACCGCATCTTCGGCCAGGCGGCCTTTGCTCGGCAAAGAGAGTCGTATTTCCGTTCGTTCGGGCATAAGTCCTCCGTAGTCTTGTAGTTGGTAGTCGGATAGTCGATAGTCGGATAGTCGGTAGTCGCAATCCGTTAAAATCCGTTCAATCCGTTGACATGTCCGTATCAGCGCGACGAAAGTCGGGCTGGAATTGGTCACAATCCGTTAAAATCCGTTCAATCCGTTGACAAAAAAAGCCCCCCGGTTTTCGATCTACTGAGTCTTGTAGTCGGATAATCGATAGTCGCAATCCGTTAAAATCCGTTCAATCCGTTGATAAAAAAAGCCCCCCGGTTGATCCGGGGGGCTTAGATTGACCCTAAAAGCGCATCTGCGTTCGGTTAACCCATACGCACAAGCGCGCCTCCCGAATCGGGCGGCGTTAGCGCATGGTGATGGTGCTTGGCTGGGCGTATGTTCATAGAACGCATTGTAGCAGGAATGAAAAAAGTGTCAAACAGGCTATACCTGGAAGCCCAAGCGCGCCAACTCCTCCTCAATTACACTATCGTCGAGTTTCTTGAACAGCGGACTAGGCTGGCTCAATGGGCGACCGGCGGGCAGAGTCTCGAACGCCCACACGCCGCGCGCAGGGCCTTCGTCGTAGCGCAACACGGGATAGCGTTGGCCTTCGGCTTCGACCTCGTCGATGTACTGGTTGCCGAACAGTTGATCCTCGTAGCCGAGCGCTTTGTGCAGTTTCTCCGCCGAGAAGGGGAGGAACGGCGCAAACAACACTTTGAGCGCGTTGATCGCTTGCAAGGCCACGTAGAGGCTGGTTGCGCTGGCGGCGCGGTCGGTTTTGAGCTGCGCCCACGGCGATTTGACTTCCAGGTAGCGGTTGGCCTCACGCGCCAGGTTCATCGCCTCGGCCATGGCCGCGCGGAAGCGACGGCCTGCCAAATGCGCGCCCACGGTCTCGAACGCGGCTTTAGCCTTCGCCAGCAAGTCACGGTCGACGTCCGCCAGTTCGCCGGGTTCCGGCACAGCGCCGAAGTGTTTGTAGGTAAACGAGAGCACCCGATGCGCCAGGTTGCCCCACACACCCACCAGCTCGCCGTTGTTGCGCTGGACGAAATCGTCCCAATAGAAATCGCTGTCGCTGGTCTCCGGCATGACGATGGTGACATAGTAGCGAATGGCATCAGCATCGTAACGCTCCAACAGGTCAAGGATGGCGATCATCCGCCCCCGGCTCTTGGAGAATTGCGCACCGGAGAGGTTCATAAACTCGTTGGCGGGCACATCGTAGGGCAGGTTGAAGCGTTTCGCCGGATCATCCTCGTACAACCGCCCCACGCCGATCAGTTCGGCAGGCCAGATGATGGTGTGGAAGGGGATGTTGTCTTTGCCGATGAAGTACACCGGCAGCGCCTCCGGGTTGTACCACCAGGCTTTCCAGGCCTCAGGATCACCGGTCAGTTTAGACCACTCGATGCTGGCAGAAAGGTAGCCGATCACCGCCTCGAACCAGACGTACAGGCATTTCCCGGCATAACCTTCCAGCGGCACGGGGATGCCCCACTCGATGTCGCGGGTAATGGGCCGACCTTTCAGCCCACCCTTGACGTAATTGAGCGAGAACTTGAGCACGTTAGGCCGCCAGTCTTCCTTGCCGGTTTGCAGGTATTCGAGCACATACGGCTCCAACTTTTCCAGATCGATGAAGAAGTGCTCCGTCTCGCGGATGACAGGCGTCGTGCCGTCGATTTTGCTGCGTGGGTCTTTCAGCTCCAATGCGTCCAGCAGCCGCCCGCAGTTGTCACACTGATCGCCTCGCGCCTCGGGATAACCGCAGTGCGGGCACGTCCCCTCGACGTAGCGATCCGGCAGGAATTGCTGCGACACTTCTGAGTAGTACTGTTGCTGTTTGTCTTTATACAGGTAGCCGTTGCGCAACAGTCCCAGGAACATATCCTGCGAAACGCGGTGATGATTGGGCGTGTCGGTGTGGGTGAACAGGTTGTAAGAGATGCCGATGTCGCGTTGCGTCACGAGGAACCGTTGGTGATAGCGCTCAAAAATCTCGCGCGGGCTGACGCCCTCCTGGTCGGCGCGCACGGTGATCGGGGTGCCATGCGAATCCGAGCCGGAGACGACCAGCACGTCATTGCCAACCAGACGGTGATAACGGGCGAAAATATCGGCGGGCAGATACGCGCCGGCCAGGTGGCCGATGTGCATATCGCCGTTGGCATAAGGCCAGGCTATGGAAACAAGGACTTTCTTTTTATCACTCATTGCTCTCCTCCTTCAAAAAAACCACTAATCTCGCAAATCTACGCGAATTTTTCTTGTAAATTAGCGAGAATTCGCGTGATCCGCGGTTATATTTTCATCATCGCCGGGACAGAATTCCATATATAGACTCCAACAACAATGCCGCAAGTATAACCGAAAACAGGAATATGGGAATAACAAAACCCGCCAGCGAGGCTGGCGGGTTTCTGCCGTGTTCCGTGCGTCACGGACCCTGGCGCTTACGGGACCTCGCTTCCCCAGCGCCACGGCGCGCAACGCATCATCATGCTAACCGCAACGGTCATCGCAAATAATCCTTCAAATCGCGGCTACGGCTCGGATGGCGCAGCCGGCGCAACGCCTGGCCTTCAATCTGGCGAATGCGCTCGCGGGTGAGGCCAAACTTCTGGCCGACTTCTTCCAGGGTGTAACTACGACCATTGTACAGCCCAAAGCGCATCCGCAAGATGCGCACTTCGCGCGGGCTGAGCGTGGTCAGGACTTCCTCGATGCGGTCGCGCAGCATGCCCTGATAGGTCGTATCGGGCGGGGTGAGGGTGCGATCGTCCTCGATGAAGTTACTCAACTCGCTGTCGTCGTCCTCACCGACAGGACGCTCCAGGCTCAACGGCTGCCAGGAAACACGCATCATCCACTGCACCTTGCGTGGTTCCAGGCCCATTTCCTCCGCCAGTTCCTCCGGCGTGGGACGGGTGCCGCGCTCTTGCTCGATCTCCTGCGCCCGGCGATACAGACGGCGAATGCGGTCGCTCATATGAACCGGCACGCGGATGGTACGCCCCTGGTCGGCAATCGCGCGGGTGATGGTCTGACGAATCCACCACGTGGCGTAGGTGCTGAAACGATAACCGCGCTGGTACTCGAACTTTTCGACGGCCTTCATCAGCCCCAGGTTGCCCTCCTGGATCAAGTCCAGGAACGGAACGCCGCGCCCGATGTACTTTTTGGCAATGCTCACCACAAGGCGAGTGTTGGCGCGGATCAGGTGGTCACGCGCTTCGACGCCCTCGTGCAGCACAGCCTCCAGGCACGCCCGCTCGTCCGTTGTGTGATGGCCGTTATTTTGCAGCAAACGCTTGGCCTCGCGGCCATGTTCGATCTTCTTCGCTATGGTGACTTCTTCGTCGTTAGAGAGCAGGGGGACGCGGGCCATCTCCCGCAAATAGAGTGCTACCGTGTCATCGACCCCAATCCCATCGAGGTCGTACATGTCTTCATCCCAAACCTCGACTTCCTCGTTGACGATGTCATCCAGTGAAGGTTCCAGGTCGTCGACCTCCTCCTCTTCTTCCTCATCGTCAGCCGTCTCAACCTCAACACCCGCCTGCTGCAATTCCCCTAAGACGGTATCCAGCGGCCCATCTTCCTCTACCGCGCCCAGAGAATCCAAAACATCCTCTATGGCTAAATATCCCTGCGATTCTGCCTTTTCCAATAATTCATTGACAATGTCCATAGGCCTCCTTGAGTTCTGTAAAATGTGTAACCCAAGTTGTCGTTAACGGACCCATCCTAAACAGACGTCCGTTTTTCCGGATCAGTAAAAATTCATCCGGGTGTTTCTAACAAAGCTTGTAATGCGCTCCAACGCGGATCGATGGCGGTGGTTTTGTCACACGTACACTCACCCAGGTTGATGTTTCCGCCACAGTCCGGACAAATTCCCTGACAATCTGGCGAGCAAATCGGCTTGACGGGTACGGCAACCCAGGCATTTTCGCGGATCAACGGAGACAAATCGATCCAGCCATCTTCGGCGATACGCACAGGGCGTTCCGGGGTTAGATCTGCTCCAGGGAGACTGATGGTATCTTCTAACTCGATAACGACAGGTTGGTAGAAAGGTGTCAAACAGCGGGTACACTCAGTTTTGACCTGGGCATCGAGTGTTCCTTCAACCAAAATGCCATAAGCAACACGTGTGAAGTGAAGTGTACCTTTGAGATAGCCTAGATCCAGATCATCGACGATAATACTGCTTGTGTCTAGTACGACTGTTTCGCGAGCGCCGGGTTTGGCATGGATGAGTGCAATAAGATTGACCTTTATCATCGCACGGGTTCCTCCGTTATCCCGTCAATAGTGACATTATATCACAGCTCACCCTTCACGTCAAGGATTTTGTATAAATTTCTCTCTTTTTTAACCGTGTACTAACACAAAAAAAGACCTGACAGGTTTCGGAAAACCTGTCAGGTCTGGTCATAGTTGGATTTTGTGGACTTCTGGGGGGCGGCCCGGTTCGAGGATCAGGTGCGCCAGCGAAGGAATGTGAGGAGCATCGAAGTACGCCGTGCGCAGTGCTGCTCCGGGGTTGATGAGCAAGGTGTGGCCCCAATACGCTTGGTAGAAGCGATGCGTATGCCCAAAAACAATGATATCGGCCTGCGGGAAACGGCGCAACAGCGCGCGCACCATCGCACGGTCATACGCCGGCACCGACCAACGCCCGCGCATGTTTTCCAGCAGCAGGTAAAATTTCCAAAACCAGGTCGCCGGCCCCATGCGATGCCCATGGATCACACCGATATGGAAACCGGCGACTTCGAGTTCGACTGTTTCCGGCAGCGACGCCCCACCGGAAGAAGCGTCAAAGAGGTGATAATTGCCGCGTACCGCATGCACCGGCGCGAGGTCGCGCAGCACATCCAACGCCCAGGGTTCATCGACGTCACCCGCGTGCAGGATCAGATCAACGCCCCGCAGCGCATCTACCACAGACGCAGGAATACCGCCTGCCCGATAGGGGACGTGCGTGTCCGCAAGTAAACCGATACGCATATCAAAAGGCCACCGGAAGACGGTGGCCTTTATGAAAACGCCAAGGGAAAATTATTGCCCGGCAGCCATGCGCTTTTCAACGTAGTCGACCGCCGCTTGCACGGTGGTGATGCTGCGCGCATCATCATCAGAAATGCGCCCACCGAACTCATCTTCGAATGCCATGATCAGTTCAACCAGATCCAAAGAATCTGCTTTCAGATCGTCCCGGAAGCTTGCTTCTGGTACCACTTTGTCCGGCTCAGTTGCCAGAATCTCAACGATAATGTTTTTCACACGATCAAATACATCGCTCATCGGACTAACCTCCTCAAAATTGTGGCATGATTGGTACGGATGCAGTTTTCGACCCTGGTTGTATTTTATCCACAGCAGGGCAAAAGTCAAGAATGTCTGCATTGAGGGTGCATTTCAGAATGGGGGCGACTTTTCTTAAATTGCACCGCAGAGCACGCAGTGTCCGCAGAGTTGCCAGAAATTTCTCTGCGTTCTCAGCGAACTCTGCGGTTAAATCAAACGCTTATCTGGCTTTTGCCCCCGAATTGAAATGCACCCTGCATTGACGTAGTGGCGCTTTTAAGGTATAGTGGCGGCAAACCAGACAAGGATCACATGATGACCGATTCACAAACCAGCACCCGCAAGGATGAACATATCCGTATCAATCTGGAAGAAGACGTGTCTTTCGACCAGATGACGACCGGCCTGGAACGCTACCGGTTTGTCCACCAGGCGTTGCCGGAATGTGACTTGAGCGACGTGGATACTACCACCCGCTTCCTCGATCATCCCCTGGCCTTCCCGGTGTTGATTGCATCGATGACCGGTGGCACGGAATGGACAGGCAGGATCAACCGGATGTTCGCCGAAGTCGCGCAGGCCGCGGGCATCGGCATGGGATTGGGATCGATGCGGGTGGCTTTGGAAGACCCACAAGCTCTGATGACCTTCCAGGTCCGCCGTTATGCCCCTGATATCCTGCTGCTGGCAAACCTCGGCGCGGTGCAATTGAACTACGGCTACGGCCCCGATGCCTGTCGCCGCCTGGTCGATCTTGTCGAAGCCGATGGCCTTTTCCTGCACCTCAACCCCTTGCAAGAAGCCCTCCAACCCGAAGGTGATACACGCTTCGGCGGGCTTGTGCGGCAGATCGAGGCCGTGTGCCGTGCGCTCGAAGTGCCGGTCATCGTCAAAGAAGTGGGAGCGGGATTGTCTGCGGAGGCGGCGCGGATGTTGATGGAGGCAGGTGTGGCAGCGCTGGATGTCGCAGGGGCCGGCGGCACTTCCTGGAGCCAGGTTGAGATGCACCGGGGACGGAATACTGTGCAGCGCGAGGTGGCAGCGGCTTTCCGCAACTGGGGAATCCCCACAGCACAGGCCATACGAAACGTGCGGCAGGTTGCGCCAACCCACCCGTTGATCGCCAGCGGTGGGCTGCGGACGGGTGTAGATGTCGCCAAGGCCCTGGCGCTCGGAGCAGACGTCGCCACGATGGCGGCGGTACTGCTCCAGGCAGCCGATTCGCCGCAAACCCTCTATGAGCGAATCGAGATCATTCGCCGTCAATTGACCATCACGATGTTTGCAGCGGGCGCGCCGACAATCGCTCGGCTGAAGCAAACGCCTTTGGAAACAGTCACGTAGTTTTTAGTCACGTAGTTTTTAGTCACGTAGTCGACAGTCGTGTAGTCTCCGTAGAGCCGAAAATGCTCGAAGGGGATCGTCAGATCCCCGTTCTGGTCTGGCGCTGGCGATCATCGACAGTCGTGTAGTCTCAGGAGAGCCGAAAATGCTCGAAGGGGATCGTCAGATCCCCGTTCTGGTCTGGCGCTGGCGATCATCGACAGTCGTGTAGTCTCAGTAGAGCCAAAAATGCTCGAAGGGGATCGCCAGATCCCCGTTCCGGCCTGGATCTGGCGATTGTCGACAGTCGTGTAGTCTATCTGACAGTTGGAGGTATGAGAATGGACCCTTTTGCGCGTTATCTACCGGCGCTCGAAGCTACGATGCGCCGGGCTATCCCCGATACAGAACCGGCGGCCCTTTATGGGATGCTGCGCTATCACCTCGGCTGGGTCGATACAACGTTCCGACCTGCCGCAGACAAGGCCGGGAAACGGCTGCGCCCCATCTTCCTGCTGCTGGCCTGCGAGGCCCAGGGCGGTGATTGGGAACAGGCGCTTCCGGCAGCAGCCGCCATCGAATTGCTGCACAACTTCACGCTCATCCACGACGACATCGAGGACCGCGACCGTACCCGCCGTGGGCGCCCGACGCTGTGGGCGGTGTGGGGTGAAGCTCAGGCCATCAATGCCGGCGATGCCCTCTTCGCGCTCGCGTATCGGAGCCTGTTCAACTTGCAAACTACGGGCGTATCGCCGGAGACGATAGTGCGCGCCGTGAACCTTTACACCGACGCGATTCTGCACATCACCGAAGGGCAACACCTCGACCTCTCTTTCGAGGCGGAGCGGCAGGTTGATGAAGCCACTTACCTGACGATGATCCGGGGCAAAACGGCGGCGCTGCTCGGCCTGGCCTGCGAGCTTGGCGGCGCACTCGCCGGTGCGGCAGAGTCGCGCCTTGCGGCGCTGCGCGAGTTCGGTGTGGAACTTGGGCTGGCCTTTCAGATGCAGGATGACTGGCTGGGGCTGTGGGGCAATGCCGAACAGACAGGCAAGCCGGTAGGCTCCGATCTGCGCAACCGCAAGAAGACGCTACCTGTTCTTCACGGGATGGCACACAGCACGGCGTTTCAGGCACTCATAACCGGCGACGCGCCCTTCAGCGACGCGCCCTTCAGCGACGCGCAGGTGCGCGCAGGATTGGCCCTCCTGGAAGAAGCAGGTAGCCAGGAATATACCCGCACGCAGGCCCTTGCGCATCATCAGGCCGCCCTCGCGGCGTTGGCGCGTTCCGAAGGGACCGGCGAAGCGCAAGCCGCGCTCTACGCGCTGGCCGAACAACTGGTAGGCCGCACGACCTGACGCGTATCAGTCCATGGATTCGGACAAACCAAGCAACGTCAGGTTCAACGGTTTTAGCGTCTTGACGGCCTCGGCGATGGGGAACGATTCCAACACATTGCCGCGTATGGCAACCATCTGACCGCTCTCCCCGGCGATCAAATGATCGGCAGCATACGCCCCCATCCGCGTCGCCAGGAGACGATCATACGCGGAAGGCCGCCCCCCACGTTGCACGTGGCCCAGCACGGTCACGCGCACGTCAAAACCAAGCTCGTCTTTACGCGCGCGGAGATAATCGGCCACGGCTTGGGTGCCGGGTTTCCAGCCTTCAGCAATGACCAGAATGCAGTGCGCTTTCCCGCGGACGTACGCGTCGACAATGGTGTCGGCGATCGTCTCCATTGAAGGGCCTTCGTGTTCTGGCACCAGGATCATCTCTGCGCCACCCGCGAGGCCACTGGCCAGGGCGAGATAGCCGCAATCGCGCCCCATCACCTCGACCAGGAAAGCGCGCTGGTGCGAAGCCGCCGTATCCTTGATGCGGTCGATGGCATCCAGGATCGTGTTCAACGTTGTATCCACGCCCACGGCCATGTCGGTACCGTCAATATCATTGTCAATGGACGCCGGAACGCCAAACGTGGGGAAGCCCATCTCGTGCAGGGCCAGTGCGCCCGCCAGCGAGCCATTGCCCCCAATCACCACCAGTCCTTCGATGCCTTCCTGGTTCAGTTGGCGCAGCGCAGTGCGGCGCACTTGAAGCTCCTTGAACTCCGGGCAGCGCGCCGTCCCCAGGAACGTTCCACCGCGATTCATGATGCCGCCCACATCGCGGCTGGTCAGCTCTTCGATGTCCCCGTTGATCAGACCTCTATAGCCCCAGCGCACACCGTAGGTCTTTACATCGTGATGAAGAGCCTCGCGGACAACCGCACGGATACACGCATTGAGTGCCGGGCCATCCCCACCACTTGTCAAAACAGCAATTCTACGCATCGATTAACCTCCTGATATCGTCAAATAGTCGTTAGTCTTTAGTCTTTAGTCTTTAGTCGTTAGTCGTTAGGCTTTAGTCGTTGTCCGGTTCGGTCATCCGGTAAGGATCGAGCAGGGCAGCAAGTGTCTCTGCGGGCAGCACATTCCGCGCCGCGGCGACCTCGCGGACGGTTTTACCGGCGGCTTGCGCTTCTTTCGCAATCTCGGCAGCCCGGTCGTACCCTAGCACAGGGGCCAGGACCGTCGCCAACGCCAGGTTGCGCTCAACGGTTTCATTGCAGCGGTCGGCGTCGGCCTCAAGACCGGCGATGCAGCGGTCGGCGAAAACCTGCGTAGCGTTTGCCAGCAGGGCAATCGCATTGAGGATGTTGTGCGCCAGCAGTGGCATCATCAGGTTCAACTCAAAATAGCCGCCCAGCCCGCCAAGTGTAATTGCGGCATCGTAACCGATGACTTGCGCGCAGACCATGATCACGGCCTCTGGAATCACCGGGTTGACTTTGCCCGGCATAATCGACGAGCCGGGCTGCACGGCAGGCAGCCGCAGTTCCCCCAGCCCGTTGCGCGGCCCCGATGCCAGCCAGCGGATGTCGTTGGCGACTTTGTGCAGGCTCACCGCAATCGTTTTGAGCATGCCGGAAACTTCAACCAGCGCGTCGCGGGCGGCATTGGCCTCCACGTGGTTGTGCGCTTCGACAAAGTCCGTCCCCAAGGCAGCGTTGAGACAGGCAATGGCGTGTTCGACAAAGCCCGGCGGACAGTTAATGCCGGTACCGACAGCCGTACCTCCCAACGGCAATTCCCGCAAAGCCGCGATGGCACGCTGCGCCCGGCACGTCGCCTGTTCAATCTGCGCCGCATACCCGCCAAAGACCTGCCCCAGGCGGATGGGCGTCGCGTCTTGCAAATGGGTTCGCCCGGTTTTGACGATCGAGTCGAACGCGCCGGCTTTGGAGAGCAAAAGCGCGTGTAAATGCGCCAACGCCGGAAGCAGGTCATCGCGCAGCGCCAACGTCGCCGCCACGTGGATCACGGTGGGGATGACGTCGTTGCTGGATTGGCTCATGTTGACGTGGTCGTTGGGATGGACCGGCGACTTGCTCCCCACTTCGCCGCCGAGCAGTTGGATGGCGCGGTTGGCGATCACCTCATTGGCGTTCATGTTGGTCGATGTGCCGGAGCCGGTCTGGAACACGTCGACAGGAAAATGCGCGTCCAGGTCTCCGGCGCTGACCTCGTCGCAGGCCTGGGCGATGGCGGCCCAGAGGCGCGGATCGAGACGCCCCAGGTCCAGATTGGCGCGCGCGCAGGCGGATTTGACCTGCCCCAGAGCCGCGATGAAGCGGCGCCCAAACCGCTGCCCGGAGATGGGGAAATTCTCGACGGCGCGTTGTGTCTGCGCCCCCCATAGCGCCCAGGCGGGAACACGAACTTCGCCCATAGCATCACGCTCGATTCGGTCTGGTTCATTGAATAACATTGCTCGTCATCTCCTATAAAGTCGGGGCGGCAAGATTGCCGCGTCGTTAGTCCAATAGTCGTCGCACAAAGGCTAAGGTTTTACCTCGCGCCAGCGCCGCCGCGTTAAGACGACGACGCTGACTGCGCCGGCCAGATTCAGGAGTGTCAGCGCCATGGCAATGAGCAAGCGCTGTCTGGCGCGACTGACGAATGCGCGGTGTGTGCCCGCGTAGACGATCTCGGCCCACACCGTTCCACCGGCTTCCTTCCTCCCAACGACGATCACCGGCTCGCCGGGTGCGAGGTAATGCACGGTGACAAGCGGCTCTGGGGGATTGTTGGCGGCAGGCCAGGCCGAGGCCTGAAAATCGTTGTTGCGGAGGAGCACGTCGCCGCCATCCAGCGTGATGCGTAAGTTTTCCGGCACGTAGCCGAGCGCGCACGTGTCCTCGTCACAGGCGGTGTAGGCCACGTAGTTCGCCAGGACCATCGGATTGTCGATACTCACCGTGCCGTCGAGGATCACCGATTGGCCTGCCGCAACGTCCCCAAATGTATCCATCGACGTCACTGCCGGAGAGACGGCAGCCGCCCACAAACTGCGCGCCCCGAGAAACGCAAGAAAGGCATTTCCCAGGAAAACCACGCCAAACGCGATCAGGAAATAGCGCAGCGGTTTGAAATCTGCCCGCGTTGCCGCCCGTCGCAGCGGAAAGACAAAGAGCAGACCCCACAACAAAGAGACAAACAGGAATAGAAAAATGTTGATCGCCATCGATTATGCCTTGGGGACAGCACAGCCTGTATGCCAGGCGCTCTGTTCTGGCGCGATAAGCGCCTCAGCCTCCGGTGGGCCCCAACTGCCCACCGGATATAAGGTGGGCCGTCTGGCTTCCGTGAGCGGGTCGATGAGTCCCCACGCCAGTTCGATTTCATCGGCCCGGATGAAGAGCGAGGCGTCACCCTGCAGCGCGTCGAGCAACAGGCGTTCGTAAGCTTCCGGCAGTGCGGTCTCGCCAAAATGCCTGCCGTAATGAAATTTCATATCCACCGGCTCGACACGCATCCCCGCGCCGGGCATCTTCGTGGCAAAATTCAGGTGAATAGCCTCATCGGGCTGGATGCACAGGGAAAGGTGGTTGGGCATCAGCGCAACATTCTCCGGGAAGAGCAAGTGCGGCACACGCTTAAACTCGATAGTGATCTCGGTGAGTTTGTGTGGCAGGCCCTTGCCAGAGCGCAAATAGAACGGCACCCCTTGCCAACGCCAGTTGTCGATGAACAGACGCAGCGCCGCAAAGGTTGGCGTCGTCGAGAGTGGCAGAACACCTTTTTCGCGCAAATAACCGTCGTATTGTCCTAAAACCAGGTCCGATAGCTGGGACGGGCGCACTGCTTGCAGAACTTTGACTTTTTCATCACGCAACGCCCGCGCGTCGAAGGCTGCGGGCGGCTCCATAGCCACCAGGGTCAGCAATTGCAGCAGATGATTCTGGAACATGTCGCGCAACACGCCGGATTGATCGTAGTATCCGGCCCGCTGTCCTACCAGGTCCGTCTCGGCCACAGTGATTTGTACATGCGCGACATAGTTGCGATTCCACAGCGGTTCAAAAATGGCATTGGCAAAGCGGAATGTCAGGATGTTCTGCACCGTCTCCTTGCCCAGGTAGTGATCGATGCGGTAGACCTGCTGCTCATCGAAGGCAGCGTGGAGTTGTGCGTTGAGTTCGCGGGCGCTGGCGAGGTCGTGTCCGAAAGGCTTCTCGATAATGATGCGCGTCCAGCCTCGCGCATGGTGATTGAGACCGACGTGGCGCAATTGTTCTACGATGATCGGATAGAGAAACGGCGGTGTCGAAAGATAGAAGAGGCGATTGCCCGGTGCATTGGCCTGCTCCTCAAGCTGCGCCAGATAGCGGGCAAGCCGTCGGTAGGTTTCAGGATCGTCATAGTCACCGGCGAGGTAAGTATAACGCTCCGCAGAATTCTCCCACAGTGAGCATTGGGCCGGTTTAAGGCGCGAGTAGGCCTCCACGCCCGCGTAAATCTGCTCGCGGAATGTCGCATCCGAGAGAGATGTGCGCGCCACACCGACGATGTGCGTCTGCGCGGGCAGCAATCCCTCACAGGCCAAACTATGCAGCGCCGGTCCGAGTTTACGCCGCGTCAGGTCACCGGAGGCGCCGAAGATCACAATCACTGCCGGTTCAGGTTTTGTCGCCATAGCCTCGTTAAATCGTATGGGCGTGAAGTTGTTTCAATTCACGGAACAAGAATATCAAGAAAAGGATCAACGCACTGCCGAGGAGCATCAGTATCGGCACAGGGGGAATCCATATCAACAAAATACCGGCATCGATCAACGCCAAAACACACAACAGGACGATGTCCATACGCGCCATTCCCTTTTCGAGCACAGCGTTCTCAGGGGCTAACGGATCGTAGTAAACGATCACTTCCCGATCCTGGGGGTATTTCGCTTCCAGTTTTTTGAGATTACCGAAGAACCACGCGAAACTGTGAAACGACACGCGATTTCCTTCCCGCACTTCGCCATCCACGGTGTAGTGATAAGAGAGCATCAGTATCTCTTTGGCGAGGTCTTTGCCCCGGTAATACTGTTCGAGTTTGGAAAGCTTAATCACGCCAGAAGTTTCACGCCACGTGCTGCTGCGCAACCCACGCAGTATCCCCCGCGCAACGTAGAACGTTCCATACAAAAAAAGCGGCAGCGCCAGCGTTAGTAGTGCCAGGACGACAACGAGCATGCGTACTCCTTGAGAGAGAATGGGCGAATGGGTGAATCGGCGAATACCTGCAACGCCTCTGAAAATATCATCGGACTCGACTCAACGGATTGAGAAGAAACCTTGTGGAGTGCGGTCTGGCCGCTTCCGGGTTCTGCGTCCTCTCGGACTCCCCCGGCGTACTTCGGGCGCTCCCCGCCCTAGTTTCTTTCTGGTACCGGCTTACATAACGTTATAATCTCTTTCCGTTAATTTGACAAGTTTTTTGCTCGACTGTTCTATCGTTTCAGCACGGTGATGCTCTCCTGCGTCTGCGCCAGCTTCGTCGCGCGCAATTGCTCGATGCGTTGTTGATATGGGGATGTCTCAAATTCCGTTACGATCGTCTTCACACATTCCTCCAACTATAAACCGCGAATCTCGCCAATTGACGCGAATCTTTTGGTGGGCGCGTTTTATCCGTTCGTGCCAGGCAGATCGCCCGGCTCTGCCACGCGCTTGAGCCACGTCACCTGATCGAAGTCGGCGTCGAAGCTGGCGATAGCCGGGATGCCACGCTCGCGGCACGCCAGGGCAATCAGCGCGTCGTTGAAGTTGAGCACGCCGGAGGAGTCCCGCATTAAATCCAGCGCTTGGAGGTAAAGCCGGGGAACATCTGGAAAAATCCAGGTCAGCTTGCGTTGTGGGAGCAGGACGTGCAAAAAATCGAATAAAGGTACCATTTCATGACTTAAATGCTTTTCTTGCAGGCGTCGAATCGCTGTCCCGATAGCTTCAGACACAGCGCAATCAAAGTAAGTTGGGATAAGATCAGCTCGCAGAACAACGTCATGAAGTGCGCGCGCGCGCCGGTGCCACACATCACGAGGATTCAACAAAGCGACCAAAACCGAGGTGTCGATAGCAATAGACAGGCTCATAGCTCATCATAGAGAGCTTCACTATCGGCCAGCGCATCGCCCTCATAGCCTTCTGGCAACACATTTAACCACGCACTCAAGCTGGAGGCGGGATTTCCAACGGTGGGGTACAGATACGGCGCTTGCGGTTCGGCAGCGCCAGCGGTTTCTGGCGTCACCGGAGCGGGCGAAGTCCGCGCTTGCGCGAGCAACTGCTCGTAACGCTCGTAGTCTACCAGCACGACGACAGGACGACCATGTTGCGTGATATAGACGGCGTCGCCGGTTTCGCGGACGATGTTCAGCACGTCACTGGTCTTGCGACGCAAATCGCTGACGGGCATAATCTGCGTGCTCATTTTGTCACCTTTCTTGTCGTCAAATTTGATGACTTTTCCCTCATTGTATCGGCGGTGCGGGGTTGTGTCAACTAAAAGTTGGCGCTAGAATTGACGCTTTGATCCACAAACAATCCGTGAAATAGAAATCCACTCAATCCGCCGACAAAAGCGAGCTTTCCTCCAACAGTATGCCCTCATCCGCGCTGACCTTGCGCGGCGTGATTTTGACGAACCGCCGCTCCCAACCGTTGTATAACGCGCGTACCTTCTCGGCTTCGGCGTGTTGATGGTTGCGCGCCAGTTCGCCAGCATAGGCGTTGAGCAGCTCGCTCAGGTTAACGCCGTCCTCCGCCGTCACCGGGCCGAGCGTCACGTTCGCCCCACGCGCGATGCGCCGCCGAATGGCCGCCATATCCAGCCCCATCTCCGGCCACAAGCGCAGATAGAGCACGCCGCCCGTCATCCCGGCGCAAATCCACGGGCCGGGATCGCCCATCACCAACACGCGCCCGGCGGTCATGTACTCACACAAAAAGCCCTTCACGTTGGCCCGTGCGCCGATGAAGCCCAGCGCGTCGTTGAGGGGTTGCGTGATCTCGCCACCGATGATAACGTCCGCGCCGGAAAGCCGCACGCACGCGCGGCTGTCGGCGTTCCCTTGAACGACAATCAAGCCGTCGATCGCGCCGTAGCCCAGTCCCTTGCCCACCGCGCCGTCGATACGCACGCCGTTGTGGTTATAACCTTTGAGGACGACCACCCGCCCGCCGTACAAGCCTTTGGCGACGCCGTCCTGCGCGCCACCCTCAACGAAAATCGTCATCGGCCCGCCGCTGAACGCGCCCAGGCCGTTCCCCGGCACCGTGCTGGCGTAGAAGCCCAGATAGACGTCCTCGACGGCCGCGTGGCGTTGCCCACCGTTCCCATTGACCGGCTTGCGCCAGCTTTCGCCCTGCCCGCCGACACCGCCGTGGCCGGGGGGCCAGTTCCACTGCTGGCGATAGCGCGTCAACGCGCCGGCCAGATGCGTGCCGAGCGCACGGTCCACCGGCGTGACGCGGTCATCCTCAAAAGCGACGATGGCCTCGCCACCGGCGATCGTCTCCATCACCAGGTTGGAGACCACGGTGGTCAGGTGATTGCGCGGGCGACGCAGCGGCACCAGACCCGCCGGGCGGTCGCCCGAAGCGCCTGGGGCCGGCATCAAAAGGTCGGCCAGATTGAGGCGCAAAAAGTGCGATGTCTGTTCCAGAAGCTCGGCGCGCCCCACCAGGTCTTGCAGGCGCGCCACGCCCAACCGCGCGGCAATCGCCTTCACTTCCTCGCCGAACGCGCCGAACAGCCGCACCAATCCCTCAACGGCTGCCTCGTAGTTCAACGGCGTGAAGCGTTTGAAGCCCTGTTCCGCCGCCTCTTCGGCCGTCTTGACCTGCGTGGTAATCCCCATCGGGCACATGCCGGTCTTGCATTGGCGGCATAGCAGGCAGCCCAACGCAAGCATGGCGACCGTCCCAAACCCCACGCGGTTCGCGCCCAGGCACATCAACTTGACCACGTCATCGGGTGAGCGCACGCCGCCGTCGGCCCACAGCTCGACGCGCTTGCGCATCCCGCTCGCCAGCAGCGCCCGGTGCGCCTCCACCACGCCGATGTCCACCGGCAGGCCGACGTGTTGCAAACTGTGCGCGCGGGCCGCGCCCGTCCCGCCATCGTAGCCGGTCAGGTTGATGATGTCGGCCCCGGCTTTGGCGATGCCCACGGCGATCACGCCGATGCCCGGCACCACCGGCGCTTTGACTGCCACCCGCGCTTTGGGATTGGCGGTCTTGAGTTCCTCGATAAACTGCGCCAGGTCTTCGATTGAGTAGATGTCGTGGTTGTTGGACGGCGAAATCAGGTCGATGCCCGGCGAGACATGCCGCGCGCGCGCCACCTGCGCGGAAACTTTACTGCCCGGCAGATGCCCGCCTTCGCCCGGCTTGGCCCCCTGCCCGATTTTGATTTCGAGCAGATTGCTGGCATTGAGCAACTCGATGTTGACGCCGAAGCGCGCGGAAGCGATTTGCTGGCCGCGATTGTGCGGGTACTTGCCCATCAAGTCGGCAATTTCGCCGCCCTCGCCGTTGAGCGCGATGATGTTGAGACGCTGCGCCGCTTCCGCATAGGCGCGGAAGGCCGTCTCGCTCTGCGAACCGAACGACATGCTGGCGATGACGAACGGCAAGCTATGTCCCGTCAGGCCCGCATCCACGTCCTCAGGGCGGATTTTGCGCGCGGCATCGGCCACCGGCGCATTGAAGCCGATGACGTGCCGCAGCATCACCGGGCGCTGCTTCTCTTGCGCGCGCAATGCGGTGAACGCCGTGGCGTTGTCCACGTTGCCTTGCGCCAGATCGCGCAGAGCTTTTCCTACCAGCGGGTAGAAGCGGGGGATCGGCGACAACGCAGGTTTGTCCGCGTGGAGCATTTGGCGGCGCGCGTCTACATCCTTGTCCAGGTCGGCCCAGGTGAGGCCGCGCTCGGCGCTGCCGCAGTAGTTAGGCATATCGAACACCTCGACCAGCGCCGTGCTCAGGCCGATGCTGGCAAAGATACGCCCATAGCCACGCAGTTCGTGAATGCCCATCGTGCTGATGACTTTTTCCAGTCCGCTATTGAGCGCATGCAGCGTCTTGTCGAGCCGCTCGGTGATCGCCGTGGTGTTAGCAGCAGCGTCCACTGCCGTCTCCAGCAGCAAATACGGCGCAGCGGCGTCGGCGCCCAGGCCCAGGAGCAGAATCAGGTCATGCAGATTGCGCAAGGCGGCGCTGCGCACTACCAGGCCCACATCGCGGCGGCAAGACAGTGCGTTGGCAGTCGCCCTGAGCGTAAGGCGCAATGCTTTATCAATTCTGGCAACGGCCAGATGCGGATCGATCCAGCCCCGTCCTTCAACGAAGGCCGCGCCGTCATCCAGCGCCAGCAACGTCGCGCCTGCCTGCACCGCTGTGACCGCGGCTTCTGCCAGACGCTCCACAGCAGCACGGACGGATTCACCCGGCTCCGTCGCCAGCGCCAGCACGCGCACCCGCTCTGGCGGGAACGCAGCCAGCACATCCTCGTAACGCAGCGTTCCGTGCCGCGCAGTCATTTGCCGATACTCGTCATCAGGGAGCAGCGCAGCACCGGCGTGCCCGCCCGCCAGCACCGGCGACGCCAGCACAACGCACGGACACGCGGGCGCATCGTCCGGCGTCAGTGGCGGGCGTGGCCCGATGACAACCTGCGTGGAGAAATGTTCCTGCTCGCGCTCGCGGTCGATGGCGGGGTTCGTGACGACGGCGACTTTCTCTTTGAAATAATCGCTCAGGTTGTGCAACTGATCGCTCAACGCAGCCAACGGCCCGTCGTAGCCCAGCGAAGCAATCGGGTCCTTGCCCTGTTCGGCCAGCGCGCGCGCCCATGTCTGATCGTCGCGGCTCCAGCCAAAAGCGGTCAGATACGGTGGTGTCGGCTCGACAGGCAAAATCGTCGCCCCAGCGGGAGCGCGGTCGGGAGACCGGCCCCGGCCCTTCGACGTTTTGGGGCTCTGGTCGGTCTCCGACGATTGACCTGAGTTCACCGCAGGCCGCGCCGGCGTCAACCCGTCAAGCCCGCCAAACCGTTTCGCCGCCAGTTCCAGCAGTCGCCGCTGGATCGCCGGGTAATCCAGCACCTCCACGCCGCTATTCCGCTGCACCGTCACGGCGATTTTCTCGCCCGGCGCAAGCGGCTTGGGGTCGCCGTTGAGCAAGTCCATCGGCACGACCCCCTTCTCCGACGAGAAAAAGCACTCTTTTTCCGTTTCGCCGAACCACAGGGGCCGCAAACCGAGCGCATCCACGCTGCCGACGCACGTATCGCCGTAGCGCGCGACAATCGCTGCCGGGCCCTGGCTAAACGGCCCAAAGGCACGGCGGTAGTACTGGTAGAGCGTCTGCAAGTCGGCGGGCAGGCGCTCCACTTCGCTCAAAATCGGTGGAAAGATCAACTCCAGGGCTTCGATCAACGTGAAGCCGTAGCGGTGGATGAACGTTTCGAGCAGGCGGTTGACATCCTGCGAGTCGCTGCCGCCGTCCACCAACTGCGTGCCCAGCATCTCGGCCTGTTCGCGCAGACGGGTGATGGTGTTGATTTCGCCGTTGTGGCCGAGCAAGGTGAAGGGTTGCACGCGCTCGAAAATCGTGGTGGTGTTGGTGGAATAGCGCGCGTGCCCGATGGTGATCGCGGAGGTGTAATCGCGGCTGCGCAGTTCGGGGTAGTAGTGATAGAGCGTCTCGACGGAGCCGCGCACTTTGTACACCACGCTGTGGCTGGAAAGCGACGCTACGTGGATCCCCGTCTGCGCTTCAATCGCCAGTTCGAGCGCAAACAGGCGGCTTTCGACGGCCTCGAGCGGGCAACGGCTCATCACGCCGGCGATCTGCCAGAAAAGTGGTTCCTGGGCCAAGGCCAAGCGGCCCAAAGCCTGGCTGCGTGTCGCGCCGGGGCGCTCCAGCAGCAGGTCTGCGCCGCTTTCGGCGACGAGTTCCAACACGCGCGCCTGCCACTGTTGGACATGCGCGCGCGGGGCGTTGGGGATCATCAAATGTCCCACGAAGAAGCGCCGGTCGTCGGACAGCCACGCGGGCCGCCCGGCCTCTTCAAGGGCAATCGCCCACAGGCTGCGCGGGATGTCGGTGAGCACCCCGCAGCCATCCCCCTCGCTTTGCACGTCACCGGAGCGATGCCCCATCTGGCCCAGGGCTTCAATGGTACGCTTGAGATTCCCGTGGGTAGCTTCACCGCTGGTGCGAATCGAAGCCACAATTGCACAGGCGTCGTGTTCGTCGACGCGCTGGCGCCGATACCGATGCATGAACAATGGCGTTTCCATAGGCCCCCCTCCTGTGGAAATAGTCCGATAGTTGTTAGTCGGTAGTCAGATAATCGTTAGTTCCCTGGTCTGGTTGTCGCAACGGCAAGGCTGGTTACCGTATAATAACAATTCGCTCCCTAACGATAGGGAGCGGATGTTTTTAGCGACGGTATTTATTGTACCCCGAAATGTAAAGGAAGCAAGAGGCAGGATGCAGGATATAAGAATCAATCTTTTGGCATCTTGCCCCCTGCTTCTTGCATCGTAGCTTTAGGCAGAGTGAAGTAGAAGCAACTGCCCTCGCCGGGCGCGCTGATCACGCCGGCTTCACCGCCGAGTTTCTCGACGATGCGCCGCACGATAGAGAGTCCCAGGCCGTGGCCCTGCGCGCGTACCTGTTCCAGGCGAGTAAACGGCGCAAACAGCTTTGCCTGCGCCTCGGCGGTGAGACCTGGACCGTTATCACGCACCAAAAAAACGATTTGCGATTCGGGATTTTGGATTTTGGATTTTAGATTTTGGAGTTTGGAGTTTAGCTTCTCGATTTCGGATGGCAACATCCCTGGTGAAGCGTCTGAATCCACAATCGGCGAGCCAACATCTAAAATCGTGTAGCCGAGTTCCACGGCTGGCGGGATGCCCTCCTGGGGACGACCACCATACTTAAGGGCGTTACTGATGTAGTTGGTCCAGACTTCCTCCACCCACGGGGCATACCCGAGCGCCACCGGCCATGTCGCCAGGTCAGAGAGATTGACACGCGCCTTTGTCTCTTGGATAAGCAACACCAGCCGCGTCAATGCTTCCGGCACAATCTCCGCCATTACCAGAGGAACCGGGGTAAACTCTTCTTTACGAATCCGGGCCAACAATAGCAGCTCCTTGATGATAACTTCAAGCTTCTCACTGTAACGTCGCATGGTCGTAATAGAAGTCTTCAGATCGGCGGAAGATAGTTCATGAAACTCTTGTTCCAGAAACCGGGCATAACCAATGACCAATCCCAGCGGCTCTCGCAGGTCGTGGGCGACAGTGTGCGCAAAGGCATCCAGTTCGGCGTTTTGCGCGGCCAATTGTTCAGCACTGCGGCGCAACACTTCATCGGCTTCTTTGCGGGCGGTGATATCTTCCTTGATCGCAATATAGTTGGTGATCTGACCGGTAGCATCTTGAACCGGCGCAATCGTAGCCGATTCCCAATAGAGCGTACCGTCCTTACGCCTGGTGCGGAACTCACCGCGCCAGATTTGCCCACTTCTGATCGTGTCCCACAAGAGCCGGTAGGAATCGGCATCCTGCACCCCCAAGTGCAAAAAGCTATAATTGTGCCCCAATATCTCACCCGCCGTGTAGCCGGTGACTTCTTCAAAGCGCGGATTGACGTATTGGATGATACCGTTCGTATCCGTAATCACGATGATGTTGCCGCTTTGTTCAAGCGCCAACGTGAGCTTGCGCATTTCCAGGTTCTGGGCTTGCAACTGCTCGGCGTGATCGCGCTGCGCCTGGTACAGACGCGCATTCTCAATCGCGATGGCGGCCTGAGCCGCGAACGCTTCGGCCAAACGCGCATGGGCCTGCGTGTAAAACCCCGGCTCCGTCTTGTCCAGGCTGATCATCCCGATCAACCGGTCGCCCACAAACATCGGCGCGCCGAGCCAGGAGCGGATACCTGCCTCAACGTGGGGTGGCTGACGAAACCCCTCATACACTGCCGGCCCGTCGTCCACGATAAACGGCGCCCGCGAGCGTATCACCGCATAATTAGGATTATCCAATGTGTGAGGATCAAACCTGATACCAAGAATCTGCTCCCAATTGGTGAACCCCCGTCCCCCCACAATTTCCAGCCATTCCTTTCCCGTATCGGGATCCTCACGCAGCAATTGCACAGAGGCCGTATCGTAGGGCACCACTTGTTGCAATTGGGCCAGAATACGATCCATCACCTCATCGTGGTCCAAAGCACTCGTGAGCGCCAACGCTGCCGCGCGCAACGTTTCCGCCTCGTGCCAGAGCGATTGCGACTCCCCCAACAATAGGGACTTTTCCACCGCCAGGGAGATTTGGCGAGCCGTCTGCTCCGCCCGCGCGATCTCATCTGGCGAGAAAACATGCGGTGTGTTGTAACCAATCAGGGCAGCGCCTAATTTGCGCGAGCCGGCAATGAGCGGCAACCCAATCATCGAGCGCGTCGGATAATTGGCCGCAATCCGCGGACTCAGATAAGGCGTATTAAACACATCCTCCGCCACCAGGGGATGGCCGGCAAGCAACACAGATTCAGTCATTGTCCATTCGTGGGGTTCAGACAAGGTTGTTACGGTAGGCTCCTCTTTTGGATAGCTATCACGCAAGTGGCCGTAGGCAGCCGTCGGGATGACGCTTTGTGTGGCTTCGTCCCACAGGGTCATATAGCATCCATCCGCATGGAACAACTCGCCAAGCCGGTCGGCTAACACTTGCAACATCGCGCGCAGATCCGACGTTTCCAGGGCGATGTAGGTTACCTCATTGAGCGCTGCCAGAAACCGCTCGCGATCCTCCAGGGCCTGGACGGTCCGTTCCAACAACGCTTTACTCTGCTGTAAGGCTTCCTCGGCGCGTTTGCGTTCGTCAATATCGTGGTGCGTGCCGATCATACGCAGGGGCGTACCTTCTTCGCTCCATTGAATGATCTTCCCCTGAGCCAGAATCCACTTGTACGTGCCATCTTTGCACAAGAGGCGGTGTTCGTTGCGGTAAACCGGCGTTGTCCTGCTTAGGCAGGCCTCCAAATCCCGTTGACATCCGGCCACATCGTCGGGATGAACACGTTTGAACCACTCCTCGAACACGTTGCTTATCTCATGTGGCGCATAACCGAGCATCGCTTTCCACTGCGGCGAGAAATAGACCTGGTTAGTTTGCAGATTCCAATCCCAAACGCCTTCTCCCGCACCTTCCAAAGCAAATTGCCAGCGCGCCTCACTTGAGCGCAGCGCTGCCTCGGCCTGCTTACGGGCGGTGATGTCGCGCAGCAGCGTCTGCAAGGCCGCTTCATCCTCATAGACGATACGCGCCGTCGTAACCTCCACATCGACAACAGCGCCATCGGCGCGCAGCAGTTTCTCTTCAATCAATGGGGCGATCTCGCCGGTAAGCAGTGTATTGGTAACACGCACTCTTGCCAATTCATGGTAATCGGGATGAAGAAAGTCAAAGATGGATTTACCAAGGATCTGTTCTGGGGTGGCGACGCCCAGCAAATTGGCCGCCGCTGAATTGGCAAAGATGATAACGCCATCACGGTAAACGACCAGGGCATCAGGCAAAAATTCAACCAACTTCCGGTAGCGCGCTTCACCCGCCTGTAACGCCATCTGTTGGGTCTGAACATCTGCAAACAGACGGCGGTTGAGCGTCAAAAACAGGCTAAATGTCACAACGATGAGAAACACAGTATAACTCAAGAGCAACCACACGTCAAACGCACTGCTGTTCTGCAGTAAATTGCCCCCCGGCGACACAAGCACATTCACAAGAATGCGCGCGATGCTGATCAGGCCACACGCAACACCTAAAAGGCTCAACCACCGTGTTATCCGGCGCATCTCCGGCCCCACCCGTCTCAGCAACAGCCAGACTATCTGAACGCAGACAACGCTCGCCGCCGCCGAGACATTAATATTGCGCGCCGCCAGGCTGGGTTGTACAAAGGTAAAATAAGCATGGAGGAGGGTGAAAACTAACAACAGCACCCCATTATGGAGTTGCCGACTGCGGTATCCGACAAAGCGTTCCAGACCCACGTAAAGGAAAAGCGACCCGGCCACCAAGAGGGCATTGCCGGCGACGACAGATAGCCAATCTGGTACAACGCCACGTAACACGATCAGCAGGCTGCCGAGCGTTTGCAGCACGAAACTCACCAGCCAATAGCCCGGCCCGGCATAGCGGCGGCGATTCTGCCGCCACAACAACACCATCACACCGGTGCAAAGGGCATAGCTGAGCACCTGGGTGATGAGAAGCGTGTGAACGTCAAGCACAGTCATAGCCCAATCCCCACGGCCCGCTAAAGGATTTCCCGCACCTCAAAGACAAACCCCACGGCATACAAGGAACCCTTTCACCGATTCGAACCGTCAACATCAGCTCCAAAATCAGGCACGTGTGCCTATAAGTTTATCCACTTATGTCTAACCTGCAAGTGTATCACTCCGACAAAGCGCGTTTCAGAATCGTAGATCCAAAGAACTATTCAGCCTGAACGCGAATTTAGACAGGATTAACAGGATTTTCAGGATTTGGTAACAAAACAGGCTAAAAATCTTGTTAATCCTGTGAATCCTGTCAAAAAACTGGCCGGCCTGAACAGTTACGATCCCAAAAAAGCTCCAAGGGGATCGTCAGATCCCCGTTCTGATCTGGCGATCCAGATCAGGCAAAATTAGATCTACTGAGAATGGTTTGCCCCCTATCAAATGCAATTGGTGGGGATTGCGGTATACTTGCTGGGATAGCCTGATAACGCGGAGTACAACAGTGATCGAATTCGAGACAGATTTCCCGTCGCGGGTGTACGGCATACAACTGAAGCTGGCCCAGTACCCCATCCTGGCCCGCAAAATTCGGGAACGGATGCGCCAGGAATTGTTCGCCAGGGGCATCGTCACGCTGCCGGCGTTCGAGGCCGAGGTGCGCGAAAAGGCCATCCTCTCGCAATACCGCGAGGGGCTGCAAGACCCCTTCGCCCAGGAGCCGGAGCGAGTGTGGAATGAACGCCGGGCGGTGATCCGTGACCAACTCACCGATTTTTACTTCGCCTACAACCTCCCCCCCGACCGCCTCGAAGACATCATCCAATCCGTACTCGCCAGCCGCGCCGTTCCGCAGGATCACGAACTGTCGCTGACCTTCAACCCGGAGCTGGCTTCGTGGGATCTGCTTTTTACGCAGGGCGCGGAATACGAGAGTCTACCCCCTGAGAAACGCGCCGAAGTGCAACACCATCTGCGCGAAATCATCGTCGTGCTCATCAAGGGGATGCTCAGCGACCAACTGGAATTCGTCGGCGTCGCCAAGGAACTCTTCACCGTCCAGGACCTCATCGAGATCCGCCGGCGCTGCATCGGACGGGGCAAGATCGGTGGGAAAGCCGCCGGCATGCTCCTGGCGCAGAAGATCCTGCAACAGGCCGCTGCCGAAGACGAGATCGACGTCAGCCAATACGTCGAAATCCCTGATTCGTACTTCATCGGCGCGGACGTCTTCTATGATTTTCAGCTCATCAACGGTTTTTCCCGCTACATGAACCAGAAATATCGGACGCGCGAGGAGATCGAGGCCGATTATCCCCAAATCCGTCGCGCCTACATGGACGGGCATTTCCCCGGCGAGATCATCTACAGCCTGGGGCGCGTGTTGGAGCGCGTCGGCAACGCGCCGCTGATTGTGCGCTCATCGAGCCTGCTGGAAGTCCACTTCGGCGCGGCGCTTGCCGGCAAATACGAGAGCGTCTTTTGCCCCAACCAGGGCACAGCAGAAGAGAACCTCTCGGCGCTGATCAAAGCCGTGGCGCAGGTCTACGCCAGCACCCTCAGCCCCGACGCGCTTCTGTACCGCCAGCGCATGGGGTTGGTGGACTACGACGAGCGCATGGCGGTGCTCATCCAAAAAGCTGCAGGCGACCATTACCGCAATTACTTCTTCCCTGCCGTCGCCGGCGTGGGCTACAGCCGCAACCCGTTCCGCTGGAATCCCAAAATCCGCAAAGAAGAGGGCTTTTTGCGCCTGGTGAGCGGTTTTGGCACGCGCGCCGTAGAGCGTGTGGCGAACGACTACCCTCGCATCGTCGCCCTCAGCCACCCGCAACTGCGTCCCTATGTGGGCGCGCGGGAGACGCGCAAATACTCGCAGCACTTCATCGACGTGGTGGATGTGAACGCCAACGCGCGCGTCACCCTGCCGGTAGGCGACGTGCTCCGCGACGACTACCCCGCGCTGCGCTATCTGGCCTCGCTCGACAAGGGCGATTACCTTTCCCCCATCATCTCCCGGCTAGACGCAGACGACACGCACGCGCTCATCCTCACCTTCGAGCAGTTGACGAAAGACCGCAACTTCATCACCTTGATGCGCACAATCCTCAAAAAGCTGGAACGCGCCCTGGAATGGCCCGTCGACATTGAGTTTACCGTGGATATTCACCCCAAATACCCACACGCCGACTACACCGTGCACCTGCTCCAGTGCCGTCCGCTGGTCAGCCAGAAACAGGTCAAGAGTGTCGAAATCCCCGATTCGATTCCCGAGGCCGACGTCATCCTGCGCGCCACCAAACTCGTGCCCAATGGCGTTGTCACCGGCATCCGTTACATCATTTACGTAGACCCTGTCCTGTATAACCAGGCGCCCAACTACGAAACGAAGTTCGACATCGCCCGCGTCATCGGGCGGCTGAACAAGCGGCTGGAAAACGAGTCGTTCATCCTCATCGGGCCGGGACGCTGGGGCAGCTCCGATGTCGACCTGGGCGTCAAAGTGACCTACGCCGACATCTTCAACACCAAAGTGCTTGTGGAGGTCCCCCTCTACCGCGAGGGAAGCACGGCGGAGCCTTCGTATGGCACCCACTTCTTCCAGGACTTGATCGAAACCGGTATCTTCCCCCTGCCTATCGCACCGGGGCATGGCGCGATGCTCAACACGGCTTTCCTCACCAATACCCCCAACGCGCTGCCCACCCTCCTGCCCGAAGACACCGCCTACGCTCCCTACATCCACGTCACCGATGTCCCCGCCGTCGCCAAAGGCCGCTTCCTCGACATCGTGATGAACGAGGAACAGGAAAAGGCCATCGGCTACCTTAAGGCGCCATAGTCTCAGTCGAAGATCGAAGACTACAAAAGTCTCAGCACGTATTGGGCCTTGCAAACCTGTCGTTTAGCGTGTGTATTGGCTTAAACAGGGACCTCGTGAAACTTTTGTAGTCTGGCTCCGGCTAAATCTCAATCTACTGAGTCTGGTAATCAGTCATCGGTAAATAGTGCCAAAATACTACTTGCTTTTTATCAAATATAATATATAATTATCATATAAATATATTAATCGTTGGCATTAATCCAGGTGGGATCAGGAATCGGGTATAAGGAGGTAACAGTGTATAACGATTACGAAGCGATAAAAATTCATAAGGCGCGCGAGCGTGATTTACTTCAAGAAGCCCACAACTATCACCTGGCAAAACTGGCCCGCGGTCCAAGAAAATCACTGAACGAGCGGCTACGTGCCGTTTGGACGTCTATCAATGCAAAGCTTTATCTGAGCCCTGCCAACCGGGGCTTGGATTGCGTTCTTCTTCCATCGGCGTGCTGAGAGCGTGGTGCAGCGCCTCCCGTAGGCGATTCCTCCTGTAGCGCCGTGACACCGGGACGTCACGGCGCTTTTTTTGCATGACGATTGCCGGCCCCGGCGTTTCACGGCACGTGGCGGAGCGCCAGCGCCACCGCCGCGGCCCACGGCAGCGACTTGAATTCCCCGGCATCCAATGCAGCCTCGATCTCAGCGCGCGAGAGCAACAACAGCGCTTGCTCCTCCAAGTCGTCGGCAACAATCCCGGCCACACGCCGCGCCCCCATCGCCAGAAAGGGATAAGCCACGCCTGCGCCGCGATTGCCATCCACGGGAAAACGACCCAGCGCGAGCCACTCGGAGGCTTCGTAGCCGGTCTCTTCGCGCAGTTCGCGTTTGGCCGCCTCCAGAGGATCCTCCCCGGGTTCCAGATAACCGCCCACCGGCGCAAGCGACGTTCCCTCCACACAGTACTTCGTCTGCCGGAAGCACAAAAACAAGCCCTCCTCCGTCACCGCCGTCACGTTGATGTAGTCCGGCGTGATGACCCAGGGCCAGTCGGCGATGATGCGACCATTGGGCAACTCAACCGTGTGTTCTTCGACAACGAGAAATTTGCTGTGATTCAAAATCGTGCGCCGCGCCAGCGTTTTCCAGGATTGCATACGTCCCTCCATTTTTGTTTTGGGTGACAATGCCTCGACTATACCGCGCCCGCGTGACAAGTCAATGCCCACCGGCGCATTGACACTTCAGCACGTTCCAAGGCGCCAACGGATTTTCTTAAACTCCTCTTAAAGTAACACATGGCTTCCCTTAAAGATTTCTGCGCCTAAATGGGGTATGCTAAGAATGTAGCCTGATCCACAAGCTGAGGGTCAAACATCTGGTGAAACAGGATTTCGCCGCGCTCTTCAAGATGTTCGGTCCGCAGCATGGATCAGTGAGATGCCAGCGTCGGGCTTCAGCGTTTGTACTTATCCAGGGAGGGTAAGGCGCTGTAGCCCGCTCGCTGGCGCTGTTATGACCAGATCAATAAACCTTACCTGGCAGATCTCAGTAGATCCAATTTTGCTTGGTCTGGATCGCCAGATCCAGACCAGAACGGGGATCTGACGATCCCCTGGGAGCATTTTTGGATCTACTGGGTCTCGGAAAACCTGTCAGGTATGCATATAGGAGGAAATCTATGAGAATAAAAAAGTCATTCTATAGCGTTGGAATTTTAGTTGTCCTGTCGCTGCTGTCGCTGACAGGGTGTGGTGCTATTGGACAGTACCTTATCGAAAGTGTGCCCTCGCTCACAGGCGCTGCCGCAGCCCAGGGAAACATGCCCGCCGAAGATGCGCCTTCGGTATCGCCGGCAGCAGAAAATGACAGCGCGCCGGCAACCTCGTTCACCCAGGGGACCGTCCTGGACGAGTTGGAATCGACCTTGAACGGCATCTACGAAACCGTCAACCCATCGGTCGTGAGCATCCAGGTTACACAGAAAGTCTCCTCGATGATGCAACAGTTGCCGTTCTATGGTATGATGCCACAGGTCCCAGAAGAGCAGTACCAACAAGGCGCAGGATCGGGCTTCGTGTGGGACAAAAAGGGCCACATCGTCACGAACTACCATGTGATTGAGAATGCGGATAAGGTCCGCGTGGTGTTTGCCGATGGGACCAACGTGCTGGCAGAAGTCGTCGGGACAGATCCCGATAGCGACCTGGCCGTGCTCAAAGTCGACGTCCCGGCTGCGCAGCTTCATCCTGTCGTGCTGGCCGATTCACAACAGGTACGTGTGGGACAACTGGCCGTCGCCATCGGGAACCCCTTCGGGCTGGAAAATACGATGACGGTGGGCTTCGTCAGCGCCATAGGGCGCTCAATGCCCGCGCAAGCAGCGGGGACGACCGGCGCACGGTATACCATCCCCGATGTCATCCAGACCGACGCGCCCATCAACCCCGGCAACTCTGGCGGCGTGCTGGTCAATGAAAAGGGCGAAGTGGTTGGCGTGCCTTCGGCCATTATCTCGCCCGTGCAAGCCTCCGTGGGCATCGGCTTTGCGATTCCTTCGGCCATTGTCCAGAAAGTCGTGCCGGCGCTCATCGCTGAAGGGAAATACACCCACGCCTGGCTGGGCATCAGCGGGACGACGCTGATCCCCGAGGTGGCGCAGGCCATGGGACTGGACGAGAACCAACGCGGCGCGCTGGTCATCACAGTGCAAGAGAACGGCCCCGCCGATAAGGCCGGTCTGCGCGGCAGCGACGGAGAAATTACGGTGGATGGACAAACGCTTCCCACCGGCGGCGACATCATCATTGCCATTGCAGGGAACACCGTGAACACCTTCGACGATCTGGTTGCCAACCTGGCGCGCTTCTCTGCCGGCGACACCGTAACGCTGACGCTGATCCGTAACAAGGCCGTGCGGGAGATAGAGGTCACCCTGGGCGAACGTCCCACGAGCACTGAGATTGTGCCCGTCACGCCGCAACCACAAGATGAGCCTCGCACCTCACAAGGCACCGCCTGGTTGGGCATTATGGCAATGTCGATGAACCCGCAGCTCGCCGAAGCGATGGACCTGCCCGCCGATCAGCAGGGCGTGCTGGTAGGGCAAGTCCAGGTCGGCAGCCCGGCGGATAAAGCCGGTTTGCGTGGCAGCGACAAGTCGGTCACGCTAAACGGGCAGGAATTCGCCGTCGGCGGTGATGTCATCATCGCCTGGAACGGCGAAGCCATTGCCAATATGCCGGAGCTTCAGGCGCGCGTGCGCCGCTCGCAGCCCGGCGATGAGGTCACGCTGACCATCCTCCGCAACGGAAGGCAACAAGAGCTGGTAGTGACGCTCGAAGCCAGACCGTAGCAGCCATTCCGAGGCCCTGGCGGCTTCGGTGTAGAGACAGGGGAGCGTTTCCGCTCCCCTGTTTTGGTTTTAGCTCTTGCTCTCCTGGCCCTTTCGTGTATCATGGGCCGCAGCAGATCAAAACGCATCTGATACAATTTACGCACAAAAGTTGAGGAGGTTTACTATGTCAGTCATTGAAGGCGTTATTGCACGCGAAATTCTGGACTCGCGGGGCAATCCGACCCTTGAGGTCGATGTGTATGTCGAAGATGGTGGCTTCGGGCGCGCTGCCGTGCCCTCTGGGGCGTCCACCGGCATTCACGAAGCCCTGGAGCTACGCGACGACGATAAGGAGCGCTATCTCGGCAAAGGCGTGCTGAAAGCCGTCGAGAATGTCAACGAAGAAATCGCCGATGAGCTGCTGGGTTGGGACGTCACCGACCAGAAAGGCATCGACGAGATGATGCTGGAATTGGACGGCACGCCGAACAAATCCAAGCTGGGCGCGAACGCTATCCTGGGCGTTTCGCTGGCCGTGGCGAAAGCCGCCGCCGACTATCTGGCGATGCCGCTCTTCCGCTACATCGGCGGGACCTACGCGCACGTGCTGCCCGTCCCGATGATGAACATTCTCAATGGCGGCAAGCACGCCGTCGATGGCCCCGATCTACAGGAATTCATGGTGATGCCCGTGGGCGCGCCCACCTTCAGCGAAGCGCTGCGCTGGGGCGCGGAGACCTACCACGCGCTCAAGGCAGTGCTCAAGAAGCGCGGCTACGGCGTAGGCATCGGCGATGAGGGTGGGTTCGCGCCGAGCCTCAAGACCAACGAGGAAGCCATCGAAGTCATCCTCGAAGCGATTCAAAAGGCCGGGTACGAGCCGGGGCAGGACATTTGGATCGCCATGGACCCCGCCGCGTCCGAAATCTACGAGGACGGCAAGTACAATCTCAAGAAGGAAGGCCGTGTTCTCACCAGCGAGGAAATGGTGGACTTCTACACCGCCTGGGTGGAGAAATACCCCATCATCAGCATCGAAGACGGCCTGGCCGAGGACGACTGGGAAGGCTTCAAGCTGATGACCGCGCGTCTGGGGCACAAGATTCAGATCGTCGGCGACGACCTGCTGGTGACCAACACCGAGCGCATCGCCCGCGCCATCAAGGAAAAGGCCGCCAACTCTGTGCTGATCAAGCTCAACCAGATCGGCACGCTCACCGAGACCATCGCCGCGATTGAAATGGCCCATAAGCACGGCTGGACCGCCGTCACTTCCCACCGCTCCGGCGAGACCGAGGATTCCACCATCGCCGACCTGGCCGTGGCGCTCAACACCGGTCAAATCAAGACCGGCGCGCCCTGCCGCTCCGACCGCATCGCCAAGTACAACCAACTCCTGCGCATCGAGGAGATGTTGGGCGAGCAGGCCGTTTACGCCGGCATGGATGCGTTCACGAATCTGTAAAGCACACTCGTGCATCAACCCAAGCCCCAGGCACTGCTGCTTGGGGCTTTTTACATTCCGCCTCTCACAAACTTACGCCGGATCACAATCCGGCGTGGTCTTACTCAGAGAGCGTTATCATTCTCGGCCCGGTTCCCCCTTTTCGCTTCGAGCGGATCGACAGCTCCGCGTCTTCTGACGCACTTCAGCTCAAGATAGGGGACTGACGTGGCTCCCCCTCTTTGCTTCGAGCGGATCGACAGATCCGCGTCTTCTGACGCAGTTCAGCTCAAGACGGGGGACTGACGTCCCCCTCCCAGCAAGCGTGATAAGAGGCTTGCTTGCTCCTACAGACGCGGTATAGTTGACAATGAGGTGGATGATGAGAACGCCAACAAGCACATACCGTGTGATCTGTCGATATAGCGCGTTGTGGACCTTGTTGCTGGCATTGAGCGCCTGCGCCCGCGCCATCACCGGGATAGAGAGCACACTCACCCCCACATCGCCACCGCCCGGCACACCGGCGCTCGTCGTCGAATCGATGACGCCTGTACCTGCTGCCGAGACCGCCGCCGCAAACACCGATAGCGCCGCACCCGACGACGCGCCTCCTGCCGCCACCGCTCTCCCCGCCGAACCGCAGGTGTTCATCCAACACCCCGTCGAACCGGGGGATACGCTGTGGGGATTGGCGGTGCAGTACGGCGTGCCGATGGCGGCGATCCAATTGCAGAACAATCTCGGCGCTTCAACGGTGGTAAAGGCCGGCGATGTCCTCGAAATCCCACCGCCCGATGCGTGGGAAAGCGCATCGACGTACTGGGTGGTCTACGAAGTCGCCAGCGGGGACACCCTGAGCGGTATCGCGGCGCGCTACGGGCTGACGACGGCGGCGCTCGTCCAGGCGAACGATCTGGCCTCGGCGGACTTCCTCTCGATTGGACAATCGCTCATCCTGCCGCTGCGCGCGCCCGCCCAGGTGCTCGTAGAAGCGCCTGCGCCCACGGATACGCCGATCGTCCTGCAATTGCCCACGCCCACATTGGCCGCGCCCGGTCCCCCTGCCGCTCCCACGGTTGTCGTGGCGGCAACCGTCGCTCCATTGCCCGCCGACATCGCCGCGTGGCCGCGCGAGGTGTGGCGCATCATGAACGAGACGCGCGCCACGTACGGCCTGCCGCCCTATGCCTACAACGACACGCTGGCCCTGGCCGCGCAATTGCATGCGGAGGATTGTTCGCAGCGCGGCTCGTGCAGCCACACCGGCTCCGACGGCTCGGACATCAAAACGCGCGTCCAACGGGTAGGCTACACCGGCAGCTACGCCGAGTGTTGGGCCGTGCGTGCCTCCCCACAAGGCGTTATCGACATTTGGCTGGACGAAACTCCGCCGAACGACCCGCACCGCCGCACCGTGCTGCACACGTGGTTCACCGAGGTCGGCATCGGCGTCGCGCCGAGTCCGTGGAAGGGCTATTACTACGTGATCGCCGATTTTGGCAGACCCAGGTAAAAAGAGGCAAGATACAAGAGGCAAGATGGGCGGGATAGCAAAACGCCGAGATTGGTTTCAATCTCGGCGCTTTGTCGTCTTGATTTCCAAATTGCACTTTGTATACCAGGCACACGGTAAAATTCCCTTATTTCTGTCAGCAGATTAAGCAGAGTTAGCAGATTGTATGCTGTAAATCGGTCACAAATCTGCTTAATCGGCTAAATCTGCTGATGAAAATGGCAATTTTGATATGTGGTTAGTACAGTTTATCCAATATGCGTCTCGATCTCGAAGTGCGGCGGGTTTTCGAGGTGGCGTTTGACCGTGCACAGTTGCGCCGCTTTGACCAACGCGCCCAGATACTTCTCCGGGAAACCGGCCGGCAGGTCGATATCGAACTTGACCTGCGAAACCAGATGCTTCTGCGGATCCCATACCATGCTCTGGCGGATGCGCAGACCGTCCGTCGGCAGCCCGCGGTTCTGGCAAAAGCTCAACACGAAAATCCCCGCGCACGTCCCAAGCGAGGCGAGGAACAGCACAAACGGCGAGGGCGCCGAACCTTCACCGCCATCAGAAAGCGGCTGATCCGTCTTGATGACAAAATCGCCATACGTCGCATCCACGCGCGCACCGCCAGGGAACGAAATCACCATCTCCATTGCCATACGTTAGCTCCTTTCTGCAAAACGGGTTACATTTTCCAACACTATGCCCGCAGTTTACTCCCATTTCTTACAACGGCAAACGCAGTGTGCATTGTACCCGGATTTGACGGATTCCACGGATCGGACAGGCTTGCCGCGGAGCGTCAGATTCGCGGCGCTTGAGAGCTAGAATCGACCGACCACGAATCTTCACGAATTCGCACGAATGGAAAAAGTTCCCCACCGTGGGCCAGGCTAGAGCGGGCGCGGTCAGAGACCGGCCCTAGCGGAGAGGATAGCCTTACCCTGTCCAGAAAGCAAGCTGGCGCGGAGATTGCCGCCCATTCAGCAGAATGTACGGCGCAGCGCGTTTGGTGGAAACGCCGAGTTTGCTCAAATCGCTGAGGAAGCGCAACGTGCCCTGGCGGCGCGCGCGCAGAATCCGGTCGGCAGTGGTGGGGCCGATACCGGGGATGCGCAACAGCATCTCGCGGGCGGCAGTGTTCAACTCGACGGGGGCCTGGCTCAAATGGAGGTTCGCCCAGGCCAGTTTGGGGTCTTCGTACAACGGCAAGTTGCCGTCCGGTTGGAAAGGCAGTTCTTCCACGTCGAACCCGTAATCGCGCAGGAGGAACGACGCCTGGTACAGCCGGTGCTCGCGGTGTAACTGGATCGGCGGGTTGTGTTCCAACGGCGTGTCGGACACAGGCTCGAAGCCGCTGAAGTACGTCCGCGCCAGTTTCAGGTCCCGGTAGAGGTAAGCCGACGTCATCAGAATCTCCACGTCCGGCTCGCCCACCGCGCCCACGACAAACTGCGTGCTGATGCTCGGCTGGCGTCCGGGGAGCGACTGGCGCAGTTCGTGAATCCAACGCAAGCGTTGCAGCAATTCGTCCGAAAACTGCTTGTGCGGCGCGAGGTCGGCCAGACGGCGGGCGTTCGGCGCTTCAAGGTTGACCGAGACGCGATCCGCGTACTGCATCGTCGCGCTGATCTGGTCGCGCTCGGCTCCCGGCATCACTTTGATGTGCAGGTAGCCCTGGAAGTGATACTTGCGGCGCAAAATCTCCGCCGTGGCGATGATGCGATCCTGCGTGCGCGGCCCGCCGCCCAAAATTGCCGAGCTGAGAAAGACGCCGTTGACGAGGCCCTGTCGGTAAATCTGCGCGGTGAAGTCCGCCAATTCATCGGGGGTGAAGGTGGCGCGGCGGAAATCTCGCCCGGCGCGGAAGGGGCAGTAGTGGCAGTCCCGCTCGCAGGCCGAGGAGACGAGCGTCTTCAGCATCGGCACACGCCTGCCGCCCGGCAACGTGGCGTGAGCGATGCAGCCTGCAAGCTCGTCGGGGGTATTCGGCATCGCTGCGCGTTCGCCGAGCGGGCCGACTTCCTCCGCCGGTTCAAAGGCCGCCGCCGGGCCCAAAAGTTGCAATTTTTGTAGAGCGTCCATCATCAACCTCTATTTCTATTATACGAACAAACGTTCTATAGTCAAGACTACAAAAGTCTCTATATGCGCGGATCGTCAGATCCGCGTCTTAAACGCATCCTGACTCGAAACGGGGAACTGGCGTTCCCCTCGAAGCGAGTTGCGATGTTCTCCGTATGCTTGAAGCGGATCGTCAGATCCGCGTCTTAAACACACCCTGACTTGAAGCGGGGAACTGGCGTTCCCCTCGAAGCGAGAAGAAGCGAGAAGTGATCTGGCTCCGGTTGCCAAATTTGTAGAGTTGGGTATCCTATACACAGGACTCAAACACATTTTTTATCATGGAAAGGAGAACGTTATGACCGCCAAAATTATCGGCAACCCCCTACCCAACATTCCCTGGGAAGATAAACCGGCAGGCGCGCACGGTGTGGTGTGGCGCTCGAAACGCAACCCCATCATCCCCCGCGACTTGCTGCCTACCTCGAACAGCATCTTCAACAGTGCCGTGGTGCCGTACAAAGGGGCGTTTGCGGGCGTCTTCCGCTGCGATGATACCGCGCGGAATATGCAACTGCACGTTGGACACAGCCAGGACGGCGTGACGTGGACGCTGAACCCCGAACGCATCCATTTCGCCTGCAACGACGCCGACTGCGACTGCGCCGAAGTGAATCGCTGGGTCTACGGCTACGATCCGCGCGTGGTGTGGATCGAAGACCGCTACTACGTCTCGTGGTGCAACTGGTTCCACGGGCCGACCATCGGCCTGGCCTACACCCACGACTTCGAGACGTTCTACCAGTTGGAGAACGCTTACCTGCCTTTCAACCGTAACGGCGTGCTCTTCCCCCGCAAAATCAAAGGCAAGTACGCCATGGTGAGCCGTCCCAGCGACAACGGGCACACGCCCTTCGGCGACATCTTCTACAGCGAAAGCCCCGACATGCGCTTCTGGGGCAATCACCGCTATGTCTTCGGGACGGCGAACGGGTGGCAGAGCACGAAGGTGGGCGCCGGGCCGATTCCCATCGAGACCTCGGAGGGGTGGCTGCTGATCTACCACGGCGTGCTGACGTCGTGCAATGGTTTCGTCTACAGCGCGGGTGTGGCGTTGTTGGACCTCGACCAGCCGTGGAAGGTGATCGCGCGCAGCCGCCACTACATCATATCACCGCAGACGCTCTACGAGTGCGTGGGCGACACGCCCAACGTCGTCTTCCCCTGCGCGGCGCTGTGCGACGCGGACACCGGGCGGCTCGCCATCTACTATGGCGGCGCGGACACCGTCGTCGCGCTGGCGTTTGGCTATGTGCAAGACCTGATCGACTTCGCCAAAGCCGATTCTCTGGTTTGACAGCGACACCCGAAGGGTTCTCAAAAATCCTTCGGGTGTTTTGATGCGAAGAGGCATGATGATCCCGAACAGTGACGTTTCTCCCCGTCCCCTAAAAGCTGCAATCCTGGCAGCGGGCCAGCAATCCATCACAGGCGACGGCGCGCCATGGAATGGCGTCCCCATCGTGCTACAAACGTTGGGCGACCGCAAAATCGCCGATTACGTGATTCAGAACGCACTGCGGCTGGTGGCGCCCGATGATCTCTACATCATCGTCAGCCAACCGCAGGATGAGGCGCAGAGGTGCTTGTGGGGCGTGGATGCGGCGTGCCCGTACCACTACGTCGTGCAGGAAGAACAACGCGGCACGGGTCACGCCGTCTTGCAACTTGCGCCGCTCCTCAAGGACTTCGCTGGCGATCTGTTAATCCTCTATGCCGACACGCCGCTCTTCCGGCTGAATTCGATCCGCGGACTGCTCAACCGCCATCGCCTCAAACAGGCGCACTTGACGCTGCTCTCCGCCGTGGTGGATCGCCCCCTCCCCTATGGGCGCATCATCCGTGATGCCGCAGGGCGCATCATGGACATCATCGAAGAGACCGACGCCTCGCCCGAAGTGCGCGAAATCCGCGAGTTGAACGTGGGCGCTTACGTCGCGCAGGCGCGGGCGCTTTTCCCCGCGCTGCAAACGCTCCCGCCCTCGCTGCTAGATGGCGAATATCGCCTGACGGATTGCGCGCATCGCCTGATCCACGCCGGCATGCGCGTGGAAAGCTATCAGATCTACGACCAGGACGAGGTGTTGGGCATCAACAACCGTGATGACCTGGAGCAGGCGACGTTCATCCTGCAAAAGCGCCTCTACCGCCCGCGCCGCACCGAGGAACAGAACATGATTGCGTTCGGCACCGGCGGCTGGCGGGCGATCATCGGCGAAGGATTCACCATGCACAACGTCCGCCGCCTCTCCCAGGCGCTGGCGAACGAGATCACCCGTCGGGGCGAGGAAAAACGCGGCGTGCTGATCGGCTACGACCGGCGATTCCTCTCCGACCGCGCCGCCGAAGCCGCGGCGGAAGTCTTCGCCGGGAACAACATCGCCGTGACGCTGTTGCGCGAGGACGCGCCAACGCCGCTCATCACCTACGCGACGGCGCTGGTCAACGCGGCCTACGGCCTGGCCTTCACCGCCAGTCACAACCCGCCGGAGTGGAACGGCCTCAAGGTCTTCCGCAGCGACGGCTCGCTACTCTTGGACGATGAAACACGCCAGATCGAAGCCGAGGCCAACGCCTTACGCTTTGAAGACGTGGTGAAAATCGACCTCGACCTGGCGCTGGAAGCCGGGATCGTCAAACGGCGGGATTTCACCAACGAGTACGTGGATGCCGTCGAGGCGCTCATCGACCTGGACGCGATCCGCGAGGCCGGGCTGAAAGTCATCGTCGATCCGATGTACGGCGTGGGGCAGTTGACGATGGGCATCATCCTCACCGAGGCGCGCTGCCGCGTGACGTTCATCAACGAGCGGCACGACCCGCTCTTCGGCGGGCGCTCCCCCGCGCCGAATCTCGACGCGCTGCGGATGCTCGTCACGCACGTGCGCAACGAGGGGTACGATCTTGGTCTGGCAACCGATGGCGACGCCGACCGCATCGCCATTGTGGACGAGCAGGGCGAATACGTCACCGTCAACGACATCCTGCTGCTGCTCTACTGGTATCTGCGCGCGGTGCGCGGCGAACGCGGCGGCGTGGTGCGCAACCTGGCAACGACGCACCTGCTCGACCGGCTGGCGGCGCACTTCGGCGAGCCGTGCTACGAGACGCCGGTGGGCTTCAAGCACATCACCGCCGCGATGGTGGCACACAACGCGCTCCTCGGCGGCGAATCGAGCGGCGGACTGACGATCCGCGGGCACATCCTGGGGAAGGATGGCATCTTCGCAGCGGCGCTCGTCGTGGAGATGCTGGCCCGCACGCGGAAGAAAATCTCGGAATTGTTGCAGCACGTCTACGCGATCACGGGCCGGCTCTACGCCGAGGAAGACGGCATCCAGGCGACGCCGGAGATGCGCATCGTCATCCCCCGGCGGATCAAGGCGTTGGCGCAGGAACACGAACACGCGCCGATTCGACTAGGCGACTACCCTGTGGTGAGCATTTCGGAGCTAGACGGCACGAAATTCCTGCTAGAGAACGACAACTGGGCGCTCCTGCGTTTCTCCGGCACCGAACCGCTGCTGCGTCTGTTTGCGGAGGCGGATTCGGCGGAGAAGGCGAAGGAACTCATCGAGAGTTTGAAGGCACTGGTTTCAGCCTAACCTTACCCTGTACGCTCTAGGAACGTGCGCCAGAACTATCGCTTCAAGCATAGCGAGGTTCTGTAAATTGATAAAGTAGTGACACTGCGCCACCAATCTTTCCAGATCGCGCTTGCGAGCCAACCAGCCGCCGCCATCTACAAAGTTGACAAATGCCCGGTTTTCACCATAACGGCTATTTGATGTGGTGATTTGGGTATATGCAGCTAACATATCGCGCGCTTTCGTTGTTTGCCCACTGCTCGTCGTTTCCTGGAAGCTGCTCATGATGATAACCCAGGGGTCTTGCAAGGTGGGAACGGCAAAGTCTATGTCAACATTGACAAACCGGGAGCGTCCCTGCTCATAGCCAATCCCATACTTTGCTTTGACGTTTTCTAATTGCGCTTGAATGACGGCCTCGACTTTATACCCCTTGCGCGCCCCGTAAGTGCCAATGGTGGATTCCTTATAGCGTATAGCGCGGAAGGCTTGAGGGAGTGCCCCAATCTCACGATAGTTCAACTTGTCCAAATAAAAGCGTGGAATGTAAGCAGCTAATTCTGCATCACGTACTCCGTCTAGCAGTAATTCAGCTACCAATGTGCGCAAGGGCGCATCAACTGATAATTGATGCTTGATTTTGTCAATACTCCACTCACTTTCAAAACCGCCGGCAATTCGCCCTATTTTTCGCAGCAGCGAGATGATGCGCATAAACTTTTCATCGGATAGTCCAATATCCCGCAGAATGACCTCGAGACCGTCAGGCTCTTCGCACAGAAAGGCAATCACATCCTCCACGGTAGGCGTGTTCGTCGCCGCGATATGTGGATTTTCAGCAGTGCGCAGCAGATCGGCTACTTTTTCTTCAATTTCGCTCTCAAGTTCCTCGTCAACGAAAAATATAGTTGAGCTATCCCAGGCTTGTTGAAACGTCAGTTTTTGTGCTTGCATCAAACTTGTATCTCCAGTTTTGCGGCCTTCAAAGCTTTTCCCCATGTCGGAAAGGTTTCTAAGAACAACTCCAAGTTATATTGACTTTTTTGTTTTACGTCTTCAGGGGTTGGTAATCGGCCCAGTTCTACGGACAATTTACGCAATTCTAGCTGCAGCGCTTTCTTTGTTATTGCGCGTGCTTCCTGCTTTACACTTTGGCGCTGTACCTGTCCAAGACTTTCAATTTGTGCGATTTTTTCGCGCATCATGTTCACATAATTGATGTCAAGGTCTATCGCAACATAACGCCGTCCAAGTCTTGCCGCAACGATTGGCGTTGTACCGGTACCGCCAAAAGCATCAAGCACAACATCGCCTGGGCTAGTCGTCAATTTGATAATGCGTTCCATCAACGATTCTGGCAACTGGCACGGATGATAATCGCGGTCCCGCCGATGTTTGATCCGATGAATATCCCACCAAATATCGTTGAGGGGAGATTTATCATCATCTCCCGCTTTCTTTCGGTGTTTTATACAGGATGCGCGCAAGCAATAATAACGCGCATCCACAGGACTGACAGAAGCATAGTTGAAGGTAAAGTCCGAAGGATGTTTAGTGTAAAACAACAGAGCGTAATGCGCCGGCATAATTTTCCCGCGCGGTTCTGACAAAGCATCCCAGACAATCCAGTTTTGAAAATAGAGGTGTTGATTAAGAAAATCGGCATGATAAAGGGACCAGCGTGGCAGATTAAGCACAAAAAGCACCCCCGTTGGTTTTAGAACTCTGACGTACTCGGACAACCATGCATTACACCAATCGATATATTTATGGTCGGCGCGCTCGTCATCGTAAACCGTGTAATCCTTGTCCAAATTATAAGGCGGATCGGCAAAGACTAAATCTATCGATTCATCGGGGTATTGCTTCAAAACCTCTATTGCGTCGCCGTGATGAATCACATTGTATAGATTGTGGTGATCGATCGCTGGCGCGCCCCCTATGTAAGGGGATTCAACATGGTCTTTTCGCAAAGGAAATGGAAGATGCGGGAGCGTGTATTGCGCGGGACGTTCCGCCACAAGACTGTTCAGCCACGGCAAACCTTCGAGCGGTCCAACGCAGCCATTGATTTGAACCGAAGGGACATCAACCAATTTGCACGTCTGTTCAGTCGCGGATGGCGCAACATTGAGCATTTCGATGAAAACATCGAACAAGGGTTTGGAAAGCTGGGTATAGTTGTCCGCTGGCGGTAAATCTTTGATCACATCTGAAATCGCGTATCCTTTTGGATGCATAAGATGCGCTTTCCCGCCCCAATCCTTAAGTGTACGTCCACAAGCTTTGCAATATTGATGCGGCAAGCGCACCTGTTGAATAGTGAATCCTCCATCACCCTTTGTGAACAACATGACCGCAGCATGAACGGTGGGTAAACCCTGGGTTTCCACAGGCGCAGATTCTACAGCAAACCAATACTTGAAAACAAGCTGTTTTTCTAAAAAAACACCCAACTCGGGCAATACACCTGGGACACCTTGAACAAAAAGCAGTCCTCGTTTTTTTATGACTCGTACAGCTTCTGCTAACAACGTGAGCAAAGACTGCCGATCCTGAGTTTCTAGAGCGCCAGTTACAATTATAACAAAGTCAAGGGAATCTGAGCCCTGCTGCGACAGTTTCTCCAGAAATTCAACACGTTTGATATACTGAATATTCATCATTTTGAAATCGTTCACAGTTGTGGAATATACAGTTAATTTTACTGTATTTGGCGCTTTGTACAACCATCCACCAAATGTACCGCTACAACAATGCCCGCCCCAATCTCACCGCCCCTTGCGCCGGTTCGTGCACCGGCGTCAAAGGCGACAGCATCAATCCCCGTTCGACGGTCGCCGCCACAAACGCTGCGCGGACACTCTGCCCCTTGAGGATGACGCTCCCGGTCAGCGCGCAGGGAATCGCGCCGGTCAGCGCCAAACGGCGCGCGACGGCTTCCACCGAGATCGCCAGTTCTCGGCCTGCATCCTGCAAAATCGCCTCGGCGACAGCATCACCTTGCAAGGCCACCGCCTGCACCAACGTCGCCAGCGCGGCAATGTCGGTACGCTGCGCAGATTTGTAAACGTGACCGATCAAGTCCTGCGGCTGTCGAAGCGACCAGTGCGTCAAGATCGCCTCCGTGAGCGCGGTCTGTGGACCTCGCCCGTCGGCGGCGCGAGCTATGGCGCGCAACGCCGCCCGCCCAATGGCGTAGCCGCTGCCGTCGTCGCCGAGGAGATAGCCCCAGCCGTCCGCACGCGCGACCTGGCCGTGTTGATCCTCGCCGTAGACCATCGAGCCGGTGCCGCAGAGCACGGCGATCCCCCACCCTTCCGGCGTCCCCGCTGCCAGCGCCAGGCGCGCATCGTGGGTGATGACGACCGGCACACCGGGATAACGCGCATCGGTCCACGCGCGGAGCACCGCCTGGTCGGCGGGACGCGCTGCCCCCGCCATCCCCAGGCACAGCGCCGCCGGCTGCACCGGCTGCCCACCCGCGGCGGCTTCCACTGCCGCATCGAGCGCCGCGTAAGCCGCCTCCGCGCCGATAACGAGGTAGTTCGACGGCCCCGACGTCCCGCGTCCCAGAATATTGCCGTCCCGGTCGGCGATCAAAGCCGTCGTTTTGCTACCGCCACCGTCGATGCCGATGAGAACGTCATTGTCCATTCGTCTTTAGTCCGGTAGTCAGATAGTCATTAGTCAGCAAATTGAGCGGATGAAGCGGATTTTTTTACTGCTGGCAAACAGCAAATCTGCTCAATCTGCTGAAAGAAAAAGTATTCGTGAAAATTCGTGTAGATTCGTGGTTAAGTCTTGATCGCCCGGCGCACGACGCCGCCGACGGCTGCGAGTTGACGGCGCGCTTCCTCCGGCGTCACATCGTTGAGCAGCGCCACAATCGCCGTTTTCACCTCGCCATTGCAAGCTTCCAGCGCACGCGCAGCTTCTTCGTCGTCGATTTTGGATTTTGGATTTTGGATTTTGGATGCTCGTTCATCATCCTGCGTATCCGACATCCTGCCTCTTGCATCCTGCCTCTTGCCTCTTGCATCCTCCACCGCTGCGACGACAATGCGGCGGGCACGCGCGCGGAGTTTCGCGTTGGTCGCCTGCACGTCCACCATCAGGTTGCCGTAGGTCTTGCCCAGGCGGACCATCACGCCGGTTGAGAGCATGTTGAGCACCATCTTTTGCGCGGTTCCGGCTTTAAGCCGCGTGGAACCGGTGATCACTTCCGGGCCAACGATCGGCGCGATGACGACGTCCACCAATTCGTGAATCGGCGCGGGACGGTTGCACGCCAGACTCACGGTGAGCGCGCCGCGCCGCCGCGCTTCCTCCAGCCCGCCGAGCACGTAAGGCGTGCTGCCACTCGCGGCGACACCGACCACACTATCGAGCGCGCTCACGTCGAGCGCGGCAATATCGCGCGCGCCGGCCTCGCGGTCGTCTTCCGCACCCTCCACCGCCGTCATGAGCGCCACCTCGCCCCCGGCGATCAGCCCGACGACCTGTTCCGGCGCGGCGTTGAACGTCGGCGGGCACTCGGAGGCATCCAATACGCCGAGCCGCCCCGACGTTCCCGCGCCGATGTAGATCAGGCGTCCACCTGCCTGCATCCGCTCGGCGATGCGGTCGATCGCCTCCGCAATCGCAGGCAGTTCCGCCTCCACCGCCGCCGCCACCTTCGCATCCTCTGCGTTCATCAAGCGCACCATCTCTAACGTGGAAACCGTGTCGATGTTCTGCGTAGCGGGGTTGCGAGACTCAGTTTGATTTTGGATTTTGGATTTTGGATTTTGGAGAAGGGCTGAAGGCCGACTCGCTGATTCGCTGATTCGCCGATTCGCTGATTCTTGCTTCCTGCATCCTGCATCTTGCCCCACGGGCGTGACATCGCCAAGAATGACCGCTCGACGCGCGCCGGTAGCGGCGGGGAGATTGCCGGGGCGACCGTGCCAGGTTTCGTAGGCCAGCACGGCGAAGGCGACAGCCTCTTTGGCTTCCACGCCCAGGCCGACATCGTCGGAAGGGATGACGCGGACGCCGGGAAGGTGATCGCGCAGCAGGGCCATCAACGTGGGATTGCGCGCGCCGCCGCCGCTGACGATGACTTCGTCGGGCAGCGTGGGCAGGAAGTCGCGGTACGCCTGCGCAATGGACGCGGCCGTGAAGGCCGTGAGCGTGGCGACGATGTCTTCCGGTCTCAGCCCGCGCGCGATCCCCTGCTCCCACACCCGCGCGCCGAACTGCGCGCCGAACAGTTCGCGCCCGGTAGTCTTGGGCGGCGGCTGGTGCAGGTATGGCTCGCGCAGCAACTCGCACAGCAGCGCCTCGTCCACGCGCCCGCGCGCCGCCAATGCACCATCGCGGTCGAAGGTGAGCGCGCCGTCCGTGGCGCGGCTGGCGGCATAGTCAATCAGCATATTCCCTGGACCGGTGTCGAAGGCGAAAGGGGATTGATCATCGGTCATCGGTAATTGAGAATTGGCTAAGAGCTGACCGCTGAAAGCTGAAAGCTGAGGGCTAAGATACGTCACATTGGCGATGCCGCCGATGTTTTGCGCAGCGCGGGTAAGCGTGGGATGCGTGAGCAGCAGGGCGTCCACGTAGGCGACGAGGGGCGCGCCGTGCCCACCGGCGGCCATGTCGCGGGCGCGGAAGTTGCTCACGACGGGGAGGCCGGTCATTTCCGCGATCACCGCCGCCTCACCCAGTTGCAGCGTCGCGCCTTCCATCTGGGGCAAGCTAATAGCTTGCCCTACAATCGGCAAGCTGACAGCTTGCTCTACGATTTCTTGCCTTGTAACAGGCGGGATATGCCACACCGTCTGCCCGTGACTGCCAATCAGGTCGACTTGCGCGGGGGTCAATCCGGCCTCGGCGATAGCCTGTAGCGCCGCTTCGCCGAACGCGCGTCCCAGGGCAAAGTTGAGGCGGCACAGGCGATCCACGCTGCCGGTGTCCGGGCGGAAACAGGCGAAAATCTCGTCACGTAGCGCAGGCGGATGCGGGACGTGGGTGTGGCTCAGCACGTCCCAGGTCAACGCGGGCGGCGCGCCTTCGAGGCGAACAATGGCGGCGTCTGTACCGTCGGCGGAGGTGCCGGACATCAGGCCGATGACGAGCATGAAACTAGAACCTTATCTGGCACCTAACGTACGGCCTTATGGCTTGAGCCAGTTTTCCACATGTAGCCCATTGATGCGCTTGAAATGTTCTTCATTGTTGGTAACAAGCGACATGCCATGGGCCAACGCAGATGCCGCGATTAAAATATCAGCATCGCCAATCAATGCTCCGCGTTGGTATAATTCTGCGTAAATTTCGGCGGCGCACGTAACGATATCATCTGTAAGTGGCAATATCTGATTCACAGCACAAAAACGTTCAAATGCTGCTAATTGCACTTGCGCATTCTTAGCTTTCAGCCCGCGCAAAACTTCATACCGTGTAATGACAGAAAAAACGAACTGTTGATGCTCTGCTATATAGTTTTGTGCATGCGCCAGTGCAACAGGATGCCTACGCATAATCATAGACAAAATATCTGTGTCCAATAATCTCGCAGAGGATGTCATGACTTCATTCTCTCACCAAAAAAGTCTTGCCGGTTGAGAATAATTTGTTCAACCTCGTCAATTTGATCCTCGGTCAAACCCTCATACACTTGTGTCGCCAAAGCCAAGACGCCAGTGGGTGATTCAGGAGTTTCCACCGTCAACCTGACTTGTTGTCCTTCAGAAATAGGTAAGCGGAACTTGGTCAAAGGACGAAACTTGCCCTTCTCGAAAACCGCCGTAAAAGTCTGTGCTGTCATAGATTCCTCCTTACCCGCTATAGCGACGGTATTCCTGTTGCGCGGCGCTACGGCTATATCTATTCTATCATATTCCTGGCTTTTCTGACAACGATCAGCTTCAGTTTTCTTGCACGCATGAGTTTTCCTTTCCAATCTCAATTTCAAGCTGGAGAACGTAGGCCTTCATAAACTCGACCAATGGACGCCCAAGCTGTTTCGCCGTCTCTGTGTGCAAGTCCCTGTAGAAGCTGATCTGGAAGTTCACCTGGTCGATGATGGACTCACCGATCCCTTTCCCGGCGGCAAAAGCGCCTCGAATCCCGCCATCGGCAGCTCCCAGGTGTCGCCCTTGATGTTATGGGGAGCGTATTCCGGCTTGGCACACTTCGATGTGAACGCCCGCATCAGGCCCGCCGCGCCCAATGCGTCCAATTTGTCGGCGTCACGCAGGAGCACACCTAGCGGGCCGCCGCCACGAGGCGAACTGTGATAGCGTATCGCATCCGCGATGATCTGAATTTCGTCCTCATCGAACAGCCGGTGTTCACGCAGAAACTGTGCAGCGATGTCCGCACCCACCGGTCCATGCTGGTGACGCTGCGCGACCTCCACGCACGTCAAGCCAATGTCGTGGAGCAATACGGCGGCTTCGACGAGTTCCAGGTCTCGAATCCCCTCGCCGCGAGCAATGCGCAAGGCCCACCCACGCACCCCCTCGACGTGTTTGAAGTCGTGAGCGATTCTCAGGTCGGGTGCTGTCACCATCTCCATCGCTTGTTTGACATAGGACTCTATCTGCTGGATTCTGTCGATCATCAGCCTGCATGTCTTTGGGCAGGTGACGCATGTGTTTCAGATGCGCGCCGGCGTTTTGAATTTTAGTATGAAGAAAATATCCTTATCGTCACGACCATACGCTTCGAAACCGCACTGGGTGTACAGTTTGATTGCAGCGTGCCAATCAGGTTCCGTCGAGACGCGCACTTGTGTGAAGCCTTGTTGACGGGCCACATCGAGCTGATGTGTGCCAGGGCGCGGCCTATCCCTTGACGCCGGTGGCTCTGCGCGACCGACATCCGCACGATACGCCCCGTAGTTTCATCTTCCGTCTTGAGCGCCGCCGCGCCAACGATCTCGCCATGCATTTCCGCCACGACAAAAGTATGACCCCGTTCCGTGTAATGCGCTGCGATGTCGTCCAAGTCTGGATTGCGTGTCTCGTCTATCCAGCCGAAGTGCTCACCCAGACCGGTGAGGATTAACCGGCGCACGCAGGATCAAAGCTATGAACCGGGATTGTTTGGTCATACACGTATTGGATACCCTTCCTTCATTTGCTTACATCTAGCGACGGGTCACTATATCTATCCACAACTGGACAGCACCCCAGCAAATTAAAACGATTATCCCCAAGTAAAAAAGATATTCCCACCTGTCAGTTCGGTTACCTTCGACACCCCCTAGCTGCAATCGCCACTTTTCAAAATCCCATATCCGTTCCTTACCGACAAAGATCATCCAAACTCCTAAGAACAACAGAAATACGCCGGCTGACTCTAAAAATATACTGCCAATGATGCTCCCTATGCAACCAAGTATAAAGATTAGATTATGCGGAAACCGTAATACTGCAGGCAAGGTTGAGGTGCGCTTCGGGAAATTATACCCACAATCACAAGTTAATACTGGGTCAGGCTGAACACGTCCACAGTGAGGGCATCGCTTGCTCATATCATTACCTCAAAATCCTATATCACCGAGGAAGACCACGAAAGGCAACCCATTGAAACGTTGGCCCAAACGGGCATCCGCAGTGACGAATGTTGCGCCAACGCTTTCGGCCACAGCCGCGAAAATGGCGTCATAGACCGTGGTGTCGTAGGTCCGGGCGATGTTCATCGCGCGTTGCGTCAAAATAGATGAAGCGGACACCCATTCCAAACCCAGGTCAAATAAACTTTGGAGCGCCAGGGCAATATCTGCTGTGGACAATTCAGGTTTGTAACGCAAAACATTGGCGACCTCGTAAGCCAATAACATCGGCACAATCAGCCGATTGCGACCTTCAAGATAAGTGTGCAAAATGCTCAATGCACGATCCGCCAAAATTTCTTCCTGGCGAATCCACTTGAGCACCACCGAGGTATCCAAGACGAGCAATGAGGTCATCTACGTTCATCCCGCCAATGCCGCACCACATCGGCGCTATCCTCACCAACACCAGGGGAAATCTGCGCCAGTGTAGAAAAAGATTCCACCGCTGCGCGTACTTGAGGCAGGTCACCGGGGCGCAGCGCGCCGGCTCGGGTTGCCATATAGTGCCGCAATGCCTCACGCACTAACTCACTGCGGCTGCGTTGCTCGGCTTCGGCCAATGCATCGACTTGCGTCAAAAATTCATCGGGAAAAGAAAGCATCACCTTGACGGTCATATTGCACCTCCGTATATCTTTATTATAGCCAAAAGATATACAAAAGCAATAATCTACAGGTGATGATCGGTTGCCTCCACAATCGCCCGGTGCACCGCGACGCGCAAGCCCGCGATGCCCCGGTTCTGCCGCCCGTTGTAGACTTCGTTCGTCAGCAATGCCACGACGAGATCGCGTTCGGGATCGATCCACAGGCTTGTGCCGGTGAAGCCGGTATGCCCGAAGGCGCGTTGGCTGAGCGGGTTGCTGCTCGCCTCCGGATCGTCCAGCCACAGCGCGAAGCCCAGGCCGCGCCGCGTGCCGATGCCGTCGGTGTAACAGCGCGTCATCGCGTCCACCGTCGAGGAAAGCAGCAGTGGAAACCCCCGCCGTCGCCCGGTCGGACGATTCAGGAACGTCTGCCCGAACGCCGCGATGTCCTCCGCCGTGGAGAACACCCCCGCGTGTCCGGCGACACCGCCAAGCCGGTAGGCGTTCTCATCATGGACCGCGCCGACGATGCGGCAGTTGCGCCAGGCGCAGAACTCCGTTGGAGCTATGGATTTTAGATTTTCGATTTTAGATTTTGGAGCGAGAGTATTATCCGATGACACTGGCAGATAACACGTGTTATGCAAATCAAGGGGATCTGTAACACGGTTGCGCACGGCGGCGTCGAGCGATTGACCGGTGAGGCATTCGATTGCCATCCCCAACAGAATCAGGCCGATGTCGCTGTAGACCACCTGCGTCCCGGTGGGGTATGAGAAGAAGGTGTTGAGCGCCATCTGGCGGGCGGCCTCGGCGCTGGGTTCGCGGTAAAGCGGACGCCACGCCGGAAGGCCGGAGGTGTGGGTGAGTAAGTCGTGAAACGTGACGCGGGTGGCATCAACAAAGCTACCGCTTGCGGAGATAGTGACCATTCCGCCAGGGCTGAGCGGGTCTTCGTAGGGTTGGATAGGCCGCAACCCACTAAACTCCGACAAGACCGCGCTGACCGGCGTAGCGAGCGCGACGCGACCTTCTTCCACGAGCGTCATAAAGGCGGTGACGGTAAACAACTTGCTCACCGAAGCCATATCGAACAGCGTGTCGCGCTGCGTTGGGCGCGCGCGCGTCTCCGGGTCGAGCCAACCGAACGCATCGGAGAACACGATGTCGCCACGATGCCGCACTACAAGCTGTGCGGCGGGGGTGATGACGCCAATGGCATTTTGCAAAACAGTGTGTGCTTGAGTGAAGTCCATAACGGTTTTGGCAGGACGCAGATTTCGCAGATGAACGCAGATTTGCACTTGAAATCCACGAAAATCCACGCAAATCTGCGTCCTAAAATCTTACGAATACGCCTTGCGCAGGGCGTCGAAGTGTTTCAGGCTATCCGCGAGGCCGCCGGGACGGTTGCGGGCCAGCCACAGCGCCTTGTGTTCGGCGATGGCCTCTTCCAGGTCGGCACGCATGGCGACATTGTCCGTCTCCTGTCCCAGCAGTTGCAGGGCGCGGCGGCAGGCGTGACGCAGCAAGCGCCCGGCGTTGGCGAATTCGCGCTTGACAAGGTCGGCGTCGGCGCAGCGCATCTGGACAGCCGCCAAAGGCGCCAGTATCGCGTCAATCCGTTCCCGCGTCGTCTCGAAATCCGCAACCGTGATACCCTTGAAGCGATCTTCATCCGCGACCACGCCTTGCAGCAGATGGAAGAGCACGCTGGAGTTGTGGATGCGCGGGACGTGCGGCACCTGGTAGACGTTGCCCAGGTCATAGGCGATCTGGCCCATCACGCCGCTCGGGTCGTCGAAGGCGAAGCGGCTGATAGCCTGCGGCACATCCAGCGTTCGGTTCGCGTCCAGACACCACGAGTACGCCGCGCCCACACCGAAGCCCAGATGACTCATCGGCAGATATTGCCAGTGCCCATTATCGCCCCAGTCGGTGTTGAGGTAGCCCGTCGCGCCGTGCTTGAGGCCATTTTCGGCAGCGTTGAGGAGGTTGCCCAGCGCGTTGTCCGTCCGCCCAACGAGGCTGTTCCACGTCGCCGTGCCGGGGCAGACGTAGAAGGGCACACCCGCCGCCGCGAACTGCGCGCCGTGCGCGTCGAAGGGATGGTCGAACTCGTAGCCCCATTCCAGCGCGATCACGTCGCGGGGCAATTGCGGCACCAGGTCAGGATGCTGGATGATGATGTCACCCCAGAACTGCATCGTGTAACCGCGTCGCGTCACATCCCGGTAAATCTTCATCAAGAAATCGAAGTAGACCTGGCCCTCACCGCGCGCCTCGCAGGCGGCTTTGCTCGCCCCCTGCCCCAGGTCGATCGTTTCATCGCAGCCCACGTTGATCTGGCGGCTGGTGAAGTGCGGCAGCAGCTCATCGTAGAGGCTGCGGATCAGTTCCAGGCTGCCGGGATGCTCCGGCGCGAGGCTGAACGGGCCTTGCATCTTATAATTGCCCCACGGCGTCTGAATCTCACCGTGCGTTTCGGCCAGATGGGCGTACCGCTCGTGGATCAGCCAGGGCTTCATGTGCCCGAAAGAGTTCTGGTTGGGCACGAGTTCGATAAACCGCTCGCGGCAGTAAGCGTCAAGCGCCAGAATCTCCGCGCCCGTCAGCGGAGAAGCGTCCTTCCATACGTCCGGGTGCTGACGGTAAGCAAACGTGTGCTCGGTGTAGAGCTGCACCTGGTTGACCTTCCAGCTTGCCAGGCGATCCACCAGCGCGAACAGCGTCTCCATGGTGGGAACTTTGTCGCGGCTGACATCCAGCATCACACCGCGCGCAGGGAAGTCGGGCCAGTCGGTGATGTCCAGACAGGGCAACGTCGCGCCTTCGGCCTGCTGCATGAGCTGAATGAGCGTGCAGACGCCGTAGAACACGCCCGCTGCATCGCGCGCCTGAATCGTGATCCCCTCCGGTATAATGCGCAAGCGATAGCCCTCAGGCTGCGCGACCGCTTCGGGCATAATCGCCAGCGTCAGCCCCACCTGTCCGGCGGGAACGGCGCTGCTCGCCGTTATGTCCCAGTCCACGCCGAGATACTGCTGCGCCGCCACGCAAAACCGCAGTCCGGCGAACCGCACAGCCTGCGCATGGCGCGAATCGAGCCGCACCAGCCGCCCATCCTCGAATGTGAAGTGGCCTTCAAGCCGCGTCAGGTGACGCGGTTGCGGTAAAAGCACAAAGTTTTCAGTCATGTCTACCTCCAAGAAATGCGTGAATCAACAGATAAACTACCCGGGATCATTGAACGCAGATCTTCGCAGATTCTGCATTGGTCAACAAGATACTCTACACCCGAACCAATTGGTTTTCACCGCCGAGCGCGCAAAGTTCGCGTAAATTCGGGGAAATTCGTAGTACAAAATGATCAAGCGATTCGATCCACGAAGCGCACCTTCGTCCAGCGTTCGGGGATGTGCATGTTGATGTAGCCATGCCGATTCCACGACCAGTCCACGGCGATGTTGTTTCCTTGCTCGTCGTGGAAGTGCTGGCAACGAGAGACCCCGATGCGCCACACGTCGCCGGGACGTGGTGGGGTGTGCGGGTTGCCGAGCGCCTTCAAGCCTTCCCAGGGCAGCGCGAATTCGACGGTCCAGCCGTTGTCGTGGATCGCCGGGCAATTGAGGCTGCCATCGACCTGAACGGCATGCTTGAGACCGGGCAGTTCCCAATCCCGCTCGCCGATACGGCCCATGCGCTCATTCAGCCGAGGGAGGAAGTAGAAAAAACTCTCCAGTGAGAAAAAGTGGTTCAGCTTTGCGATGTCGCGCCGTTCGACCACCGGCTCCACCCACGTCCAGAAGACCTCGTAGATCGTGTTGATCGGGTTGACGCCCAACTCGTAATAGACGCCGTCGCCTTCGACGAAAATTTCAGCGTCGCTGTCGCGGTGGTAGACGTGATCGTGATGCTCAACGTGCGTGCCCCAGATTTCGTGATCCTCGTATTTGAAGGCAGCGTAGAGGTAGGCGTCGTCCCATAGCAGCGCCACGCGCGAGTCGAGCGACACCGGCGCGCCGGTATCCATCTTGACGAACGGCGTTGACCATGTCACGCGCTGCCAGACCGGCTCGTCGAGACGGCCATCCACGATGATCGGCTCGGCGGTGCGCAAGCAATCGTATTCGGCCACCGGCGGCAACCCCTCCAGCGACCCTTGCGGCAAATTGAGTGTTCTTGGCATCGGAAACATAAGCACTCCTTGCGAATTATGAATGAAAGAATGAGCGAATCATCCAATCACTTAACTGCGCAACCACTACTATGTGAAACAAATGATGATTTTCGGGATCATTATGTCTCAAGAATGATCAAAACCATTGATATTAATTCTTACTATGCAAAACAGAAGATTTCGGCCGTCTCTTTTCAAGTAAAGAGCAAAAGGCAGGTGACGCTGCCCCGCGGTAACGTCACCTGCCTGCTGAAGATGCAAACCTTACTGGTTGCAGGGATACAGCGTGCCGTCCATGATCATCATAACGGTGAAGGAGTCGGCATAGGGGCTGTTCTTGTAAATGATGTTATCATCCGATGGCCAGCCACAGGTGTGCAGGCCATCCATAATCGGGTTGTTGCCATAACGCTCCCATAGCGGGATAACGGGCAGCAGCTCGTTGAATGCCTGCGCGGTAGTAGCGACCATCTTCTTCTGCGCTTCGAGATCGAGCCCCTTGGTTTGATCCGTGATCAGGGGTTCGAGATCAAGGTCGCCACAGCACTCAGTCGTCACCTTGAGATCGAAGCTAATACCAGGCCCTTCCGCAGCATTGATGTTATAGCTAAAGAAAGGCACCGTGAAGGAGAAATGGGGATGTGGGTTACCCGAACCCCAGTCACGAATGGCCAGTTGGAAGTTGCCAGAGCGGACATCAATCGGGTGTTGGTTGAACTCAACGCCCCGGAAGGTAGTCTTGATGCCGAACTCAGTCAGTTGCCCCGCCAGGTTCTCGGCAGCGGCAGACCAGTCGGCGTACTCGGCAGGCGCGGTCAGTTCATACTCCATCTTCTCGCCCTTATCTGTTACCCAGATGCCATCAGCGCCTTTCTTGAAGCCCAGATCTTCCAACATCTTGGCAGCCTTAGCGCGATCATACGCGTAGGTGTTCAACTTGGCGGGATCCATCCAGAGTGGCACCATATTGTCGCTGAAGCCGGCCATATACTGCACGGCTTTGCCGGATTCGCCCAGAGAGACCACACCATTCTGATTGCGGTCCACCGCATAGGCAATCGCCTGGCGCACTTCCTTTACATTAAAGGGATAGATCGTGTGGTTGAAGTACAACGCGGGACCGGAATAAATAGGCGGGCGAACGATGCGGACACCAGAGGCAATGAAGGCCTTCTCGGTAGCGGGTGGGAACCCGTGCGTGGCATAGTCAACCTGCTGTGCCAGAACAAGCGGCGTCACGGTCGGCGTCTCGCCGTTATACAGATAGACCACGTCGAACTTGACCTTGTCAGCCCACCATGAGGTGGGATTCTTAACGAGCGTCATGCGCGCTTCGTTGATGCTGGCCATGTCGATGATGTAGGGGCCGGTAGCGTTCAGTTTTTCGGGGCGGAAGGCGTTAAATTCCTGCAACAGTGCGTTCCATTCCTCGGACGTACTGTCCTTGCCCGCGTCAACCAGCTTCTGCAGCTTGTCGGACCACTCGCCATAGGTCGCGCGGTCTACGATGGGTTCGTTGCGGATGACATAGCGTTCCACGACCGTGGAAGGGTCGGACATCTTAAAGACGACAGTAAAATCGTCCTTGGCGGTGACGCTTTCCAGAAAACGCCAGACTGTACCTTTAACCAAACGGCGGCAGTTGAAAGTAGCAATTACGTCCTGCGCGTTGAAGTCGTCGCCATTGCTCCACTTGATCCCCTTGCGCAGATAAACGGTCAGCGTTGCCGCAGCCTGGTCGATATTCCAGCTTTCTGCCAGGTATGGCACCCAAGAACCATCACCCCACATATACATCGCCAGCGGCGGATGGAAGAGCGTCCGGTAAATGCCGACGCCCATGTTGTTGGTGGCAAACATGTTCAGGTGGCCCACCGGCGGAACCTGATAAGGATACGCGCCGTTGAACACACCGGGACCGGTAGGAACGGGCGTCACCTCGACGATCTTCTCGACCTCGACCTTCTTTTCGACTTCGACCGTCTTCTCAACAACGACGGTTTTTTCAACTTCGACCTTCTTTTCAACTTCGACGGTCTTCTCAATGATCTGTGGCGTTGGCGTGGCGCAACTCGTCAGGAAAGAAAGGACTACAACCACGCACACCATCGCCCATAGCCAATTTCTGCGTAACTGCTGAGTCTTCATCTATACTCCTCCTCAAGAAATGAATGGTAAAGATTGAAACGTAAATCCAGAACGTCATCTCGCACGTATTTTCCTATACTCACCTCCTTCAATAAATCGTTGAAACGTGCTAACGCGACTGCCGGCGCACCAGCACAAAAAGCACGATGCCAAAACTAATACCCATAACCAGGGTGATGATCGTGACCACAAACTCGGCGCTGCCTGGCTCAACAAACGGCAACAAGATCAAGGAGGTCACAACCAAAAACACGATAATCCGCAGCGCCGCCCGCCCCATCTGTGGACTGATCATGTTGACACACCCGCCTCGCGCGCGGCAACATGACAGGCCACGTAGCGATTCTCACCGAGCGGCAACAAGTCAGGCCGCTTCACATCGCACAATCCCGGCTCGAAATACGGACAGCGCGGATGAAACCGGCAGCCACTCGGCAGCGCCAGCAAGCTCGGAATGTCCTGACTGCGCAATTCAACACGCTGCTTATGGCGGGTCAACTCAGGATCAGCCTCCGGCACGGCGGCCAACAGCGCCTTGCTATAAGGATGCAGCGGATCGTTGATTAACTGCGGGGTCGATGCGAACTCGACGATGCTGCCCACATACATCACCGCAATACGGCCCTCCCAGGCGAAAAATTTGGCGACAGCCAGGTCGTGTGTGATAAAAAGGTACGTCACGCCGAGGTTACGCTTCAAATCGGCCATCATGTTCAGCAGTCCCACGCGGATCGACACATCCACCATCGATACCGCCTCATCCGCCACGATGACACGCGGATTGACGGTCAACGCGCGCGCCACCGAGACCCTTTGGCGCTGCCCCCCACTCAACTGGTGCGGATACTTGTAGAGGAAATCCTCCACCGGTGACAAGCCGACGATGTTGAGCAACTCAATCACACGATCCAATGCCTCGGCGGTATTGACAACGAATTTGTGATGCAGCAACGGCGTGCTCAAGATTTTGTAGATCGTGTGCGACGGATTGAGCGAAGCATAAGGGTCCTGGTGGATGATCTGCACGCCGAGCCGGAACTTCTTGAAATCCTCACCCCTGTCCCCTTTGGGATTCCACACCGACTTGCCCGTGTAGAAAACCTGCCCGGAGGTAGGTTTGAGCAGCCCGGTGATCATCTTGCCGGTCGTCGTCTTGCCGCAGCCGCTTTCGCCAACCAGACACACGACTTCACCCTCTCGAATCCCAAAGGAAACGTCATCCACTGCAGTGACTCGCGCACGCCGCGAGCCAAACTGACGCACCAGATTGCGCGCTTCGATAAGATATTCGCCTGATCCCGCGTTCATGATGCCTTTCCTCCCGCGTATTTTGCGTATCGCTCTTGCAAATCGAGCGTGTCCTGCTGCACGCGCTGAACGTTGAAACAGGCCACACTGTGCACCTCGCTGTAGTGCGGTTTCAGTTGCGGCTCTTCGACGCGACACTGCTCGGTTACATAAGGGCAACGCGGGTGGAATTTGCAACCCGGCGGCGGATCGACGAGATCGGGCGGGGCGCCGGGAATCGAAACCAGGGCCTCAAATTCGCCGGTCACGGTCGGCACAGCGCGGATCAACCCCAGCGTATAGGGATGCGCCGGGCGATAGAAGATATCATCCACCGGTCCTACTTCGACGATGCTACCTGCGTACATCGTGGCCACACGGTCTGCCAACTCGGCAGCGGTCGCCAGATCGTGTGAGATGAAAAGCATCGAAAAGCCGATTTCCTCTTTGAGACGACGCAGCAGGTCGATGATCGTCCGCTGCGTCAGAATATCCAACGCCGTCGTCGGCTCATCGAGGATCAACACCTGCGGATCGAGGAGCAGACTCATCGCCAACAGCACCCGCTGGCGCATCCCGCCGCTCAACTCGTGCGGGTAGGCGTCGATGACGCGCTTGGGATCCAGTTGCACGTACTCCAACAGTTGTAACGCCCGTTCGCGCACCTGGCTCCTGGACATGCCACCGTGGGCTTTGGCCGTATCGAGAATCTGATCCCAAATCCGCAACACCGGATTAAACGCATTTAACGCCGATTGGAACACCATCGCGCACTCGCGCCAGCGGAAACGGCGCAACTCGCTCTGTTTGAGGGAGAGAACATCGATGCCCTGATTGCCGCGCCAGTAGGTAATCTCACCCTTGGGAATGCGTGCGGCCTGCACCAACAAGCGGATCAGCGCCACACCAAGCGTCGTCTTGCCACAGCCGCTTTCGCCGATCAACGCCAGACTTTCACCCCGTGCCAGCGCAAAGCTGACCCCACGCACGGCCTTCACCACCCCGCGCTCGATTTGATATTCAACCCACAAGTCTTCGACCGTAAGCGGCACTCTTGCCCTGGAAGCATCAGCGACTTTGTTTTCCATCTTGCTTCTTGCCTCCTGTAACCTTATCCCGTGCGCAGGCGGGGGTTGAAGATTTCCTCAAGCGAGCGGCTCATCCACACAATCGAAAGCTGGAAGAGCGCAATTGCCGTTACCGGCGCCATAATGAAGTAGATACTGTCCTTAAAGAAAATCGCGCCCTGCGTCCAGGCCAGGTTAATCATCACGCCCCAGTTGCGGGTCAATGGGACCAACCCCAAGAAGACCAACCCCACCTGCGCATAGATTGCGGACGTCATCCCGAACGTGAAACTGATAGCGATGTAACTCAGCATATTGGGCAGCACTTCTGAAAAGATGATGTGCCACATCCCCAAATCGAGCGCCGTGGCCGCCTCGATATAATCACGCTCTTTAATCGAGAAGACCTGCGCGCGGATCGACCGGTACAACCCCGCCCATGACAACACCGAGAGCAACAGCGCCAGAAAGAGCATATTGTCAAGCTTGACCAGCGTCGCCAATACCGCCAACAGCGGGAAGCGCGGGATGGTCAACCAGATGTCGGCCAACATCGATAAAAAAGCATCAAATCCCCCGCCGATCAGCGCGCTCAATGAACCCAACGCCACACCGATGAACGTCGAGATGATGCCGGTCAACAACGCCATCTGCAAAATATCTCGCCCGCCGTGGACAATCTGGGCATAAATATCCTTACCCTGGCTATCCGTTCCCAGTAAATGTTCCGTGCAGACAGGCGAACCGCTCGCCTTAATATCGCTGACCGGTATGCCTTTGAACAAAGCATCACGCAAAAATCCCCACCACTCTTTGGGTTTACAAGGCGGTGCATAGATCTCCATAATATTGGCCGATTTAGGTTCGGGCACCAACAAAGGGCCTACCGTCGTCAATAAAACGAAGCCGATGAAGAGCAGAAATCCCACGAAGCCGGTTTTGTTGCGGCTCATCAGCTTCAGGAAACGACCAATCCCCCGCAGAAAACGGCCGGGCCAATAACGAATGCCGGTCTTGGGCATCAAGGTTTGGGATGTCGTCATCAGTCACCTCCGGCAACGCGCACGCGGGGATCGAACCAGCCGTAGATAAAGTCCGCCACCAGATTCGAGACCACGACGGAAATCGTGATAATCAAGAAAATACCCTGCATCAGCGGATAATCGCGCGTCGTGAGCGCCGAGAGCAGCCGGTAGCCGATCCCCTGGTAAACGAAGATACTCTCAATAAGAATCGAACCGCCGACGACAAAACCGATGCTGATGAGCAGTTGCGTGATGAGCGGCAGCATCGCGTTGCGCCCCACGTAAGCCGTAGTAATACGTCCCTCGGAAAGGCCGCGCGCCCGTGCCACCGTCACGTAGTCCTCTCCCAGCGTGCCGATCGTGCTGCTCTTCATTGAAAGAATCCACGAACCAATCGTCGAAAGGACATACGTAAGAATCGGCAAAGCGGCGTGGAAAAAGATGTCCACAATAAATGCCCACGTGAACCCCGGCTGAATGCCCGGCGACCGCGACCCACGCATCTTATGGATCGGCACGAGATTCCAGTAGACGCCCAGGTAAACGAGGAGCACGATACCGACGATGTAGTTGGGAATCGAACTCAAGATCGAAGCCGTACCCGACACCACCGGTTCCCACCACGCCTGGCGTTTGTAGGCCAGCAGCATCCCGATCAACACGCCCAGAACAAAACTGATGATTAACCCCAACCCCACACTGAACAACGTCCAGGGAAGAAACGAGGCGATGATCTGCCAGACAGATGTGCCCGGTGAGCGCAACGAATCGCCCAAATTCCCGTGTGCGAGCTGCACCATATAGTCGAAGTACTGCTTATAAAGCGGCGCATCCAGATCGATGGCAAAGAGCGACGCTGCCTGGTCGCGCGCCTCCGCGTACGTCAAGCTATACTGCACAATCAACTCGTTGATATACACCTCAATCGGGTTGGAGGGCATTAGACGCACAAGGAAAAAGATCAGGCTGGTGACAAACCAGATCGTGAAGATCGCGCGTGAGATCATCCTGACGACATAGTTTGAGGTAATGCGTTTGACCCAACGCCAGAGCGGTTGCTTTTGGGGAACAACCTTTGTACTGATAGTTGTGCTACTCAACGGGACCTCCTTTTCTAAGATCTGGCCCTAAAGCAGTCAAGCTCAAAAGAAGCCCTTCGGGCCGGTTATAGCTTTTTTTCGCGCAGCCGCTTTAGTAACGCAGCAACTCCAGCAACGCCGTCGCTTTTGCCCTACGCTATGTGTAAAGCCAATACTGACGGGACACCTCTCCAAAATCCGCAACCGCGTCCGCCCACCCATCAACGAGTGCTCCTATGTCCGCTCCAGCATCCAACGCGCACCGCACCTGATCTGTGCCCGCCAGCAAGTCGATGTGCGGTCGCACGCCCTCCCAACTCTGCGGCAGCCATGCAAAATCTGCCGGATACAGCGTCTTCAACGCCGCAAGCAGATGCAATCCCACCGTCACCGGACGAAACGTAGCGCGATCCATAACGTGAACTTGTACGCCCCCGCAAACTTCCCCGGCGTATTTGGAAGATAGAGGGACAAATTGCATAGCTCTGAACCGCACCCCCGGCAACGCCAGCGCGTTCAGAGACACCGCCAGCGCCTCCCCATCGATCCACGGCGCACCGCAAACCTCGAACGGCAGCGCCGTCCCGCGTCCCTCGGAAACGTTCGTCCCTTCCAGCAAACACATGCCAGGGTAGACCAATGTCGTCGAAAAGTGTGGCATCGCCGGAGAAGTGGGCACCCAAGACAGGCCGGTGTTGTCGAACCACATATCTCGCTGCCATCCCGCCATCGGAATCACCGTCAACTCCGCATTGATGTCCTGAGTGTGATTCAGATAATGCGCCAGTTCTCCCAATGTCAATCCATACCGTAGGGGAATAGGTGCCACGCCGACGAACGACTCGAAACCCGGCGTCAACACCGGCCCCTCGCGTATGATGCCGTTAACAGGGTTGGGACGATCCAAAACCACCACAGGCAAGTGCGCTTTGGCAGTGCCTTTGAGCACGTAAAGCAAAGTGCTGATGAAGGTGTAAAACCGCACCCCCACATCTTGCATATCGAAGACCAAAATATCGATATCGGCCAACATGGTGGGAGTTGGTTCCGGCGTTGCACCGTACAAACTGTAAATGGGCAGATGCGTGCGCCCGTGGACGGCGTCCTGCACAATTTGACCATCGCTCGCCGTCCCAGAGAAACCATGCTCCGGGGCAAACAGCGCCGTCAATGTGACCCCGCACTGCAACAGCGCACTGACGCTGTCGATCAGATCCCGGGTGACGGCTGCCGGATGCGTGACCAGTCCCACACGGCGTCCCCTGAGCAGCAAAGCTCCGTTCCGCATGAGCCGTTCCAATCCCGTCATCATCACCCGTCACCCACTGAAAGGGAACAAGCCCAATTCTTCATGCAGGAGCAACGCCGCCGCGCCGAGCAGGATAATATCGGCGCTCGTGCTCACAAAACCGATCTCTGATGTAGCGACCAGCGCCGCCAGCGCGCGTCTGGTCATCGCTTCACGCACGGCATCGAGCAAGAAGGAGCCAAAACACGTGATGCGGCCCGCCAGCAAAATGCGGCATCCCCCCAGCACTGCCACCAAATTCGCGGCTGCCGCACCGATGTACTGCCCTACCTCATAAATCACCTGCCGCGCCGCCTCGTCGCCCTCGGCAAACGCTTCGCAGACCGTCTCAAAGGTAATCGCGTCAAGGTTAGGGGTGAGCTGGTTCAAAATCGACTGGGGCATCCGCTGCGCCAGCGCACGGGCCTGCCGGACGATGGCCCGGCCATTGATGACAGTTTCCAGACACCCCGTGTTCCCACACTGGCAACGCTCGCCGTTCTCTACGACGGTCACATGGCCGATTTCGCCAGCCCCCAATGGATTCCCATGAAACAACCGCCCACCCAGCACAATGCCCGCCCCCACGCCCTTGCCCACGTGGATGACCACCAGGTCTTTGCCCCGGTTGTCCTCTCCAAAGGTGTATTCACCCAGCGCCGCCACCTGACAGTCGTTCGCCATGTGCACCGGCAACCGGTAACGCTCCTGGAGCAAATCCCGCAGATGCACATCCCGCCAGTTCAGATTGACGGCCTGATGAATGACGCCATGCACGGCATCCACCAGGCCCGGCACGCCGATACCAATGCCCAGCAAGGGACGCTGCGCCGCCGCGCTCAAAGCATCCACCAACGCATAGACCACATCCAACGCGGCATCCCCATCGCGGCCTTCCAGGGGCAGACTGACGCGATGCTTGATTTCGCCGCGCAAATTGAGCAACGCCCCGCGAAAGTCCTCGCGCGCCAGGTCGATCCCGATGAGGCAGCGTGAATCCGCATCGACGCGCAGCAAGATGGCGCGCTTGCCGCCGGTAGACGGCGCATGGCCGACCTCCTCGATCAGCCCCGCGTCTATCAACTCGGCGACGACATCAGAGACTGTAGGGCGCGTCAGGTGTGTCACACGCGCAATTTCAGCCCGGCTGATTTCCTCACACTCATAGATGGTGCTGAACACCAATCGGGTATTGTGAATTCGCGTCTGCTCGTGCGTTGCTTTTTTCGTCACAGGTTGCGCTTCGAGAATTAACGGAAGAGGGATGTTAGAAAGTTAATTTTACTTACGAAGTAAGTATACATCCCTTTGAAACGTTTGTCAAGCATTTTCGGACCTGTACCGGCGTTTTATCCCTCGCACCGTGGAGAACGCCACTTCTCCGGCTTAAGCCAGGCTATGTCACAAAACGCGGATCTGACGATCCGCTTGAAGCGAAAATGAGAACGTGATGAAAATGATACTAACCGTGCAGTGAATTTTCCATTTCACCACGGAGACACAGAGGGCACGGAGGATTTTTACACGGTTTTCTCCGTGTCTCTGTGGTGAATTTTCAGCGTGCGTTTGGTAGATATAGCCCTGGCGTCCTCAGTGCCACAGGTCTTCAGGATAAACGCCCTGTTCAATCAACGTGCGAATCGCCTGTTCGACTCGCGGGCGATCCTCTTTGTACGTCACCCCGAACCACTGCGCGTCACTTGTGAGGACTCTGACACGCGCGCGTCGTTCCTGCACCAGATCGCCGACAATGTCAGGCAAAAAGAACTCTGCCTTGTGCAAATTTGCGGCGTTATCCCGGAGAAACAGAGGAAACCGGCGCTCCAGTTCACCGAACAGACTCGGCGTGAATCCCCAGATGTTCATCGAGACGGTAGCGCGCGCGGGGATCTCGATCCAGGTCACGCCATCTTCGGTGTAGGCGATGCGTTCGTCCACTCGCTCAATGTGCGTGCGCTCACGGATGTGGATGAGGAACCCCTCATCATCCACCGTACAGACGCCGCGCGAGACGTGCCCATGCGCGGTGATCGTGTTCTCCAGCACGTAGCCAACCATGCAATAATCGTAACAACCATCCCTGTCCTCCGCGTGGGCAAGATAGCCGGACAACGTCTCGAAGGCCGCGCGCCCATAGAAATCATCGGCGTTGATGACCGCGAACGGCCCGCCAACCACATCCCGGCAACTGAGCACCGCCTGTCCGGTCCCCCACGGCTTCTGGCGCTCCGGCGGCAGCGTGAACCCTGCCGGCAAATCCGTCAGCCGCTGGATGACATAAGCCACGTCGCAATGCCGCTCGATGGTCATCCCAAAGCGTTCCCGAAATGGCGCTTCGATGACCTGGTTGATGACGAACACCACTTTGCCGAATCCGGCACGCAGCGCGTCGTACACGGCGTAGTCGAGCAGCGTCGCGCCATGCGGACCGACCGGCTCGATCTGCTTGATACCGCCATAACGACTGCCCAACCCGGCAGCCATCACAATCAACGTCGGACTTGCAGTCATAGGTTCTCCTTGAGATGCAGGGTAATGAGAAATGAGAAATGAGTAATGAGTAATGAGTAATGAGTAATGAGTAAGGAGTAAGGAGTAAGGAGTAAGGAGTAAAAGGAGAAATGAGTAATAGAGCTTCCCACCTCTTTACTCTTCACTCTTTACTCTTTACTCTTTACTCTTTACTCTTTACTCTTTACTCTTTACTCTTTACTCTTCACTCTTTACTCAACGCGTCAACGTAACCTTGTGCAGGCCGCGCGGGGCTTCGGTGTCGTAGCCTTTGGCGCGGGTGAGATAGTAGCTGAAAAGCTGCCCCGGCACAATCGTCACCAGTGGGCTGAGCCATTCAGGCATGGAGGACGGCAAGCGAAAAGCAGTGTGGGCCAGCGACAGCACCTCGTCGCGGTTGGAAATCGCCAGCAGTTCGACGCCCTGCACTGTGACCAGATCGTGCAGCAACGCCACCATGTCGTCGAACACAGCGCCATCCGGTACGACCGCCAGCACAGGAAATCCCTGCGAAACCACGGCAACCGGCCCGTGCTGAAAATCGGCGGAGGAATATGGCGCGGCGATGATGTAAGCCAGCTCCTTCATCTTCAACGACCACTCAAATGCCGTCGCATAGTTGTAACCGCGCCCCAGTACCACACACTGCTCCATATAGCGATAGCGTTCAGCGGCGCGCGCGATGACCGGATCGAGGTCCAGGGCTTGCTGGACGAGCGCCGGAACGCGCTCCAGATCAGCCCAGCGATCCTCTGTGCCCCCTGCCATCTCGCTCAACGCCGCCGAGAGCATCGCAATGACCAGCAATTGCGCGGTGTAGGTCTTCGTCGCGGCGACCGCCAACTCCGGCCCGGCCTCCACATCGATGACAAATTGCGCCATCTGCGCCAGCGGCGACTGTGGCGCGTTGACGATTGCCAGCGTCGGCACACCCTGCCGCTGCGCTTCTGCCATCACCTGCACAATGTCCGGCGACTGTCCCGACTGCGAGATGCCCATCACCAGCGCGTTCTGCAGGCGCGGCGGTTTGTGGTACAGGCTGAAGAGCGATGGCGTCGCCAGCGCCGTCGGCAACTGATTGTACGCCCCCCACAGATATTTGGCGTACAACCCGGCGTTGTCCGAGGTGCCCCGCGCCACCAGAAAGAGATAGCGGATATCGTACTCGCGGAGCGCCGCGGCGATCATCCGTAGGCGGTCTTTCTGGTTCGTCAACAACCGCGCCAATACAGCCGGCTGTTCAAAGATTTCTGACTTCAAACTCATGTCAGCGTCCTCCAAATCTTTGAATCCGCGCGGTGACATCCTGGGCCAGCCGCGTGATAAAGCCCTGGGCATACGCTACAATGCTCAGGGTCGAGTCTTCGAGCAAGGGGGTGAGGTCCATCGCAAAGATCAATCCTGTGGCGGTATCGGTATCGTGGGAGGCAAAGTAGGTAGCGTTGGCCTGCCGCCGGCCCATCGTCGCCAGATCGTAGCGTTTGCCGCCGCACACCTGTGAATCGAAGACACCCAGCAACGCAGCCTGCAATCCCTGATGTGTTGAAACGTCGAACGCGACTTTGTCGGTATCGACCATCCAATCCAGATCACGCCACACCTCACAGCCGTACAAGTGTTTGGGGCGCATCACAGCAGGCAAGCGCCGCAGCGCCTCGATCACCCGCAACGTCACGGCGACGTGGGTATCGTGCTTGTCCGCCAGATTGTGGGTGTAGACGATCTCAGGCCGCGCCAGCTCGAACAGCGCGCACAGGTCTTCAACGGGCGCCGGATCGGCGCTGTCTTTCAGTACGGCACTCGGATAATCCAGCAATACCTGCGCGCCGTATTCGCCGATAACCGCGGCCTTCTTTTGCTCCCTGCGCCGCACGACCTGCATTTGTTCGTCGGTGTAATCGCTGTACAAATCCGCGCGGGGCGATCCTGCTCCGTTAGTCACGACGACGCCGGTAAACCAACAGGTATCACACTGAAAACCCTTGAGGATGCCGTCAAAGGCCATAATCTCCAGGTCATCCTGATGCGCCCCTACCGCCATGTGCGTTGTGCGCGCCAGCGCCGCCTCTACCGGCGCCCCATCCGGCACAAAAATCTCCGCCGTTTCACGATGTAGTTTCATCTCAACTCCTTATCTGTTGATGCCCAATCGCCGGGAGGCTGGCTGCGGCGATGGACTGCCCCACCCGCCGGCTCTTCTCGTCGGGCAGTTGGATGTGGATGCGCGCTGCCAGCTCGGGGAATTCTTCCGCTAACACCGTATTCGCGCCATCAAGGATAAGCTGCCCACCGCTGCCGGATGTGCAGCGTCCCAGGATAAGGACGTGGCGCAAGTCGTAAAAATCGGCATAGTGCGCGATGGCGTAGCCCATATACACGCCCATCGTCTCCCAAATCTGCCGCGCGCCGGCGTGACCGGCCTCCAGCTTCTCCTGGACGAACTTCAACTTTGCCGCCGGTGTGACGTCCTCCGGCAGGGCAATACCCGCGCGCGGCGCGAGACGGAAGACGCACTGCTGCGAGAAATACGTCGCCCCCACCCCCCGATCGCCCGACCATTCGTCGGTGGAAGCATCGGGGCTGTAATCTACCGGCGCAAAGGCCAATTCATTCAGCCAGCCGGTGATCGTCCCATCCGGCGCGACATAACCGGCTGCCTGGCTCGATCCCAGCGCGATCCCCAGCACGCCGTTATCCTCCAATGACATCGCACCCGCCAGCGCCGTCACGTCGCCATCGTTCACGATTTCGAGCGGCGCCCCCATCTCATCGCGGATACGGAGAAACAACGTTCGGATCTCCTGATAGCGTTCCTGGGGGACGGCACGAAACAGCGAAGCCACCCGCACCTGGTTATCGACGTAAATGCCGGCAGCGCTGCCACCGATAGCGTCCACGCGGGGCAACTTCGCCGCTGCCGCGCGCAGACTCGCCATAATCTCGCGGTAGTGATAGGCGGGGTCGCTGTGGACGCTCGGCTCCCACACCACCTCTTCGCTGTAGATCGCCTTGCCGTCCACTACGGCGGACACCTTGCGGTCCGAAGCACCCAGATCGAAGCCAATACGGCAGCCTTCCAGGTGACGGCCTAGCGGACGTCCGCTTTCCCGCGCGGGCGGCACATCCTCTGGCGCGCACGGAACGACGGTGAACGGCCGCTCGTACACATCCTCGCCCATAAAGTGATAGTCGAACGCGCGCGCGCCATCGGGTGCATAAATCGCGCGTAAAGCCGAACCAATGTCCGACGGGCCACCGACATAGATGCGCCAGCCGCCACGCTGCCAGAGCAGGAATTTGAACAGCCGTTCGGCATAGGGCAGATTTGCGCCGGCCTGGGGATGCCCGGCAGGGAACACGCGCGTCTCGAAGCGCGAAACAACGCCGTTGAGTTGCTCTACGCCAAAGAGCAGTGGCACACCACCACCTGCGGCGGCGACAGCAGCTTGAAAAGCGCGATTCGCCAAAACCGCCGGCCGAAACCCCGGATCGAGGGGGGGCGTCATACGGGGTTTGACGAGCTGAAAATCCTGGTGCATCACCATTTCCTCCGAGCCCAGTCAGGTGTTCTCAGGTCTGATCGTCAAGGTACAGACGGCGATTGTGCGCACACTCGACTTGGGTTTGTGAAAAAGATATCGGTTGTTGGGGTACTTAGAAAGTTAATTTTACTTACCAAGTATTGTAGCACGGAATGGCGGTGTTGTCAAGACACGAAAACGCAGAGAGACAGGGCTTTATCACTCTCGTCACAGTTCCCTATTTTTGCTTCGAGCGGATCGCCAGATCCGCGTCTTAGCGTAAAACGGGGAACTGGCGTTCCCCTCGGAGCAAGCATGATAAGACCCTGCTCAGAGAAAGAGCTTATCAGCTCTACCGAGAGCGGAACGCCTCGTTTCGATTTTCGGGCAAGAGGCATGGTTAAACGCGGATTTATACTAACCGCACACTAAAATTGCCATTTTCATCAGCAGATTTAGCAGATTAAGCAGATTTTTGACCGATTTACAGCGCATAATCTGCTAAATCTGCGTGCAACCGCTGGTTGCCCATCTGCTGACAGGAATAAGGAAATTTTACCGTGCGCCTAGTATAGCAATCCACGCGCAGGAGCCCAGACTACAAGACTACAAGACTACAAGACTACAGGACTACCCGACTACCCAACGTTTTTGCTGCGCACAAGCAGCGTCCACGTCCCTTTCTGAACGGGTTTGTTGTGTTGATTGAAGATGGTGACATAGAGCGTGACCAGGCCGCCGTTGTAGCCGGGCATCTCATGCTTTTTGTTGACTTTGAGCGTGGCCCAGATCGTATCGCCGACCTTGACCGGCGCACGGTACTTCCAGTCCAGGGCAACGAAAGCATCCACTGTGCCGCTCAAATAGCCCAGACTGTTCGCCAGGCCGGTACCAATCGACAGGACAAGCGCGCCCTGCACGATCAATTCCCCGAAAGGTGTGGTGGCGGCGAAATTTTCATCGGTGTGCAAGGGGTTGTAATCCCCGGATAGCCTGGTGAAAGTCTCCAGGTCTTCCCTGGTGATCGTGCGTCGGGCAGTCTCGAAATGCAGGTCGGGATGCAGGTCTTCGTAGTACAGTTTTTCGATGGGCATACAACCTCCGGGTCCACAGGCGGATGTCAGCGAGTGTTTAGCAATTCCTCGAATAAAGCGATGTAACCTTGCACGGTGCGTTCAGTAGAGAAACGAGCGGCGATTTCCTCGCGGGGACGGATGTAGGCGTCGCGGTGATCCAGAACGTGCAGTATGGCCTCTGCTAACCCCTCGGCGTCACCGATGGGAGCGATTTCGCCCATACCGGTTTGCCGGATGGGTTGGCGCACGCCGGGCAAGTCGCTGGCGACACACGGGACGCCACACAGCATCGCCTCGACCTGCACCAGGCCGAACGATTCGGTAGAATTGAGGCTCGGCACAACGAGTAAGTCAAGGTTGGGATAAAAAGCTGCCATCTGGACCGGATCCAACACATCCAGGAACTTCCATTTGTCCATGTCTTCGTAGCGGCGGATTGTCGGCGCCAGCTTGCGGGCGTAAGCCTCCTCCGCCAGCACATCGCGGTACTGTCCGGCGAAGAGGATGCGCGCATTGGGGTAGCGTTCCAGAACGCGGGGGAAGGCATTCAGCAGCACTTCCACGCCCTTCTCTGCGGCCAGGCGCGCTGCCATCCCAATGACCGGATGCGCACGCTGGGGGTTGTGCATTTTGGCGAAGGCGGCCATCCCGGAAGGCGTCATCGGCGGCAATTCCACCGGTGGGGAGATGACGTGGAGCTTCTCGCTAAACCTAAGCAGAAATGGGGAATGGTCGGCAAAATCCTGGGTATAGGCAACAATCTTGTGGGAAAATTTTCCCGCCAGGTTATTCATCAAATCCACGACCCGGTTCACAAAACGATTGAAAGCGCCAGAAGGCAGTTGCAGGTCGCAGTGGTAGGTGAGGACGGTGGGCTTCTTGAGCAGGCGGCCACGCAAGGCCACCCCCGCCGCGTCGAATTGGGGCAGGTGCAGGCTAATGACGTCGGCTTGCGTGACGAGCTTCCACGCCAGGAAGCCAAATGTGGGCATAATCACGCCCTTGCTGATGCGGAAGAGCACCGGCGCGCGCACGATGTGCACACCGTCGATAGTCTCCCGGCGCGGCAGGTGGCGGCTGTAGTGCGAGGTGAGAATGGTGACTTCGTGTCCCTGCCGGGCCAGTCCCTTCGCCAGCCGCTCTGCATAGATGGTCAGGCCGCTGGTATGCGGGCGGTAGTACGTCAAAACAATGAGAACGCGCATGGGTGACTCCGTGATGCGTAATGGGTAACGAGTAATCAGTGATTGGGATCAGGTGAACAGGGCGCGGTTTTCGACAACCCAGCGGTAGAGGCGCGTGATGCCTTCTTCGACCCCCACTTTTGGACGCCACCCCAGGTATCCGGCGGCTTTGCGGATGTTAGCCACGAAGATACGCTGGTCGCCGGGGCGCCAGTCGCTCCAGCGGACCGGGATTTCGCGCCCGGTCAGCCGTTCCAACAGGGGGCCGAACTCTTTCCACACCGAAAGTTGATTCTCCGGGCCGCCGCCCACGTTGAAGGTTTGTCCCGCGACCCGGTCGATGTTGGCAACAGCAGCATCGTAGGCATCCAACAGGTCTTCGACGTAGAGTAAATCGCGCACCTGCTTGCCGTCCCCGTAGATGGTGATAGGGCGGTCCAGCACCGCGGCGATGACAAACCACGCCACCCAGCCCTGATCCTCCACACCGAACTGACGCGGGCCATAGATGCAGCTCTGGCGGAAAACAACGGTAGGCAGGTTGTAGATACGCGCGTAATCGCGCACGTATTGGTCGCCCGCTCCCTTTGAACATCCGTAAGGCGAGTGAAAATCCAGCGGGTACGTTTCGGGGATGCCGCGCGGATAATCGCGGTAGGCGTAGCGCGTTTCTTTCTCTTCCACAATCAGCGATTCCATGCCGCCATACACTTTATTCGTCGAGGCAAAGAGCACGATGGGATGGTTAGCCATCAAACGCGCCGCTTCCAGGACGTTGAACGTGCCGGTGACGTTGATCTCGAAATCCTCACGCGGGTGCTGGACGGAGGTCGTCACGGCAACCTGGGAGGCCAGGTGAACGATGACATCGACATCGCGCACGGCGGAGGCGAGCAGCGTCGCATCACGCACGTCGCCCTGGATGAGCCGGAAAGCATCGGCGCCAAATGTCGCCCGTAGCCAGTCAAGGTTGGTCAACGCGCCGCGCCGCGAGAGATTGTCGTAGATGGTCACGCGCTCCCCACGTTGCAGGAGGCGATGGACATAGTTCGAGCCGATAAACCCGGCGCCGCCGGTGATCAAATAATGCATAAAAAAAACCTCCGTGTTACGATGGATCAGGAGAATTTGACCGGGGTGCGGTTTCAACCTGCTGCGCGTTGCTGACGAGGCTCTTGAAGGAAATACCCCAGACCAGGAGCGTCAGCGCGCCCAGGATGATGCCAGTGAGGTAAGCCAGCGCGTGGACGAGCACGGCGTAGGTCAGCCCGGCTTCGCGGGCGATGTCGAAGCCCCAAAAGAGCGCCTCGCGCACCGCGAAATGGAACGATCCCAGGCCGCCGGTCGCCGGGAACACCATCCCAAAGGCGCTGGACCAGGTGACGACCGTGGCCTTGAGCACGCCATCACCGCCGGGGATGAAGGGGCAGGCCTGCAATCCGGTCAGAAAATACAGCGGGGTCACGATCCACAAGAGCACCGACCATAACAGCATTGCCGCCCCTTCGCGCGCCGAACGCAGGGCGATAAAACCATCCAACGCATGCTGAACCGGCTTGAGCCAGCGTTCGGGATTGGGGATGTGCAGCATTGTCAGTACACGCTGCACCAGCGCTTCGATCTTTTGCGGGAAAAGCGCCACCAGGACAAAGGCCAGCAGCAGTCCCAAAGCCAGCACACCGCTCAGCCCGATGACCAACTGGTAAGAAAACGACCCCGCCACCTGCCCGCCGGCCAGGTACGAGCGCAATCCGGGCACAAAGGGCAATGTCACAATGAGCATGATGACGACGAGGAACATATCCAGCACACGCTCTACCACGACGGTAGAGAGCGCTGCAAGGGCCGAGACCGGCCCGCGTGTGGCAGCAGCGACGGCGCGGGCCGGATCGCCGGCGCGCATCGGCAGCACCCCACTGACCAGATAGCCGATGTTGATCAAGCCGAAGGTATCGCGGAAGGAGATTTTGCGCCCCAACAGAATCCGCCAGCGTTGCGCGCGGACGACGAGCGTGAGCAGAATCAATCCGAGGGTCAGCAGGAGCCACCCCACCCTTACTTGTTGCAATGCTGCCCGCACTTCGGAAAAATTTACCCCACGGAGCGCAAAATAGAGGGCCACCGCGCTCAAGGCCAGTGTTACAATGATTTGCAGGCTTCGCTTTTTCATACGCCACATTATACCACATGGAGCATATTTGAAAGTCCGCCAACACCGACCTTCCGGGAAAATCAGCAGGAAGCCAATTGCTTTTTCCCCATTCGACGTTATGATTGCCGTTTTGAAGGAGGTTATGATGACAACAATACCTATTTTTGTAGACAGTACCGCAGACCTTGATCCTACATTATTAGAACGTTATCAATTAAAAGTTATTCCTTTGAATGTCCACGTGAACGGTAAGAGCTACCGGGATGGGATCGATCTGACCACCGAACAGCTCTTCGCGTTGATCGATACCCATGGCGTTTTGCCCACCACATCAGCGCCCGCGATTGGCGATTTTGTGGGGGCGTTTTCGGGGCACACGGACGGTATCTTCATCGGCATCTCGTCGAAGCTATCCGCCACCATCAACAATGCACGGCTGGCGGTCGAGACGGTCCTGGACAGCCGCATCCGTGTGGTAGACTCACTCACGCTGTCGTCGGCGATTGGACTGCTGGCGCTCAAGGCCGCCGATCTGCGTGACGCGGGCGCAGGCATCGATGAAATCGTGGCCGGCGTCGAGGCCGCGCGCGCCAATGTGCGGATGTCGTTTGTGCTGGAGACGATGCGCTACCTTTACATGGGCGGGCGCTGTACGGCGCTCCAAAGTCTGGCTGCAGGGATGCTGAAAATCCGCCCGATCATCGCCGGGATGCCCGATGGGACGCTGGGCCTCAAAGCCAAAATCCGCGGCAGTCGCACGCGCGCTTTGGATGCCTTGCTCGAAGATTTCGCCCAGGCTTTACCGGCGGTAGACCTGCGGCGGGTGTTCGTCACCCATGCCGCCGCTGCGGAGGATGCCGCCTACCTGGCGGAGCGACTCGCTTCGCTGGCTGCCATTCAGGAGATTCACATCACGACGGCGGGCACAGTCATCGCCAGCCATTGTGGCCCCGGCACGGTGGGCGTGTTGTACTTGACGCAGCCTGATGGCAAGTCGGCCTGTTAGGGCGAACAATGCAGAAGTGTCTGACCTTCGTTTTGGGTGGTGGAGGGGCGCGCGGTGCATTGCAGCTCGGCGCACTGCGCGCCCTGTTCGAAGCCGGTATCCAGCCTGACCTGCTGGTAGGTACCTCGATTGGCGCCGCCAATGCTACCGGTCTGGCGCTGTGGGGCGTCAATTCAAACGGCCTCGCAGCACTGGAACGGGCCTATGAAAAGATGGCAGCTTCCAACTTGATGAATCCGCGGCTTGCCGAATTGACGCGGCGTCTCCTGTCTGGACATCCCAGCCACTATGGCAGCCGACGGGTGACCGAGTTTTTCATCGCGGAAGGCATCACCCCCGATTTACGCTTTGGACAGTTGAAAAATGTCCGCCTGGGTCTGGTGGCGGCCGACCTGATTACCGGACAGCCGGTGATCTTTGGTCAGGACCCGGAGCAATCGATTCTGGAGGGACTGCTGGCCTCCATCGCCCTGCCACCCTGGTTTGCACCGGTTAAGTATGACGGGCACTTCATCGTGGATGGCGGCGCCGTCAGCAACCTGCCCATCGAACCGGCCCTGCGGATGGGCGCGACGGAGATTATCGCCCTCGACGTGGACAATCCCGGCGCACCGGCGGAGCATCCCCAGGGGTTTAACCAGCTTATAGCGCAACTCATTCTTACCGTCAGCCGGCGGTACATTCAACTGGAAACCGCGCTCGCCGAAGCTCGTGGCGTGCCCGTCCACCACATCGAACTGCGGAGTCCCGAAACGACTCAGCTCTGGGACTTCCAAAACTATCAGCGGTTGATTCAGGTTGGCTACGAGACCACCATCCGCTACATAGGTACCTGGCAAAGCCACGCGGGGTCCGCTTGCGGATAAAATGGGCCGCCGTACCTGCGGGTGCATTTCAATTCGGGGGCAAAAGCCAGATAAACGTCTTATTGAACCGCGGAGTTCGCTGAGAGCGCGGAGAAATTTCCGGTAACTCTGCGGACGCGGCGTGCTCTGCGGTGCAATTTAAGAAAAGTCGCCCCTATTCTGAAATGCACCCGTACCTGCGGGTACATTTCAATTCGGGGGCAAAAGCCAGATAAACGTCTTATTGAACCGCAGAGTTCGCTGAGAGCGCGGAGAAATTTCCGGTAACTCTGCGGACGCTGCGTGCTCTGCGGTGCAATTTAAGAAAAGTCGCCCCTGTGCTGAAATGCACCCGTACCTGCTGACGTTTTGCGGCTTCCCCTGAACCGTGCTAGAATAGCGGTTGAGGCTTGGGGATGACAGCGCAAAAGGAAAAACTTGCCCCAAGTCACAGAGGACACGATGCTCTTAGCAGTCAATGTGGGAAACACGAACATAGTTTTCGGTCTTCATGACGGGGAGAAGTGGCTGCGGCAGTGGCGCGTGCGGACGGTGCGCGACAAAATGCCCGATGAGTACGGTCTGCTCTTCCGCGAGTATCTGCGCGAGACGGGCGTGTCGCTCAAGGACCTGGAACAGGCCGCCATCAGCAGCGTCGTTCCGCCCATCACCGACCGCATGGAGGAGATGCTTAGCGCGCAGATGGGCGTCGCACCGTTGATTATCAGCGCGACGGTGAAAACCGGGCTGAGGTTCGCCATCGACAATCCGGCGGAGCTGGGGGCCGATTTGATCGCCGACGGGGTTGCCGCTTACGATCGTGTGCGGGGTGCGTGCATCGTGGTGGACTTCGGCACGGCGACGACATTCTCGGCGGTGGCAGCGGATGCGACGTACCTCGGTGTCGCCATCGCGCCGGGCATCAACATGGCGATGTCGGCGCTGGCGGGGGGGACGGCACAACTGCCGCAAATCCGCTTGAGCGCGCCGCCCAAGCCGATCGGCACCAACACCGTCCATTCGATTCAATCCGGCATTGTGCTAGGGTATGTCGGGATGGTGGAGAGCCTGATTGCCCGCTTCCGCGAGCAAATGGGCGTGCCGGCGCCCGTGCTGGCGACCGGAGGCCTGGTACGGTTGATCTCGCCGCTCACATCCTGCTTCGCGGTAGTGGATGAATGGCTGACCCTGGATGGCATCCGGTTGATCGCGCTGCGCAATAAGAATAGTGAATCGGCGAATCGGCGCATCGGCGCATAGTCTACACCCCACAACCCAAAACGCATCACGCATCACCATCGGGATACTCCTGCTGGCCTTGTTCGTGCGTGGAGCATGGTTGGCGCGCTTTCCGACCGATCCCATCGCCCCGGTAGATGCGGAAGGTTATCATTTGCTCGCGGTGAATATGCTCGCCGGGCACGGCTTCGCCATCGGGTGGGAAGCGCCGTTCTGTCCGACGACGGTACGCACTCCGCTGTATCCTCTGTTTGTGGCGGGAATCTACGCCATTGTGGGCAATGATCCGATGCGCGTATTGCCGCTGCACCTGCTGCTCGAAGGGTTGACGACGGCGCTGGTAATCCGGTGGGGGTGCGATCTCGGCGGCAAGCGCGCGGGATTGTGGGCCGGCGCGCTGTATGCATGCAACGGCACGACACAGCGTTATACCGGCTATCTGCTCTCCGAAGCACTGCTCCTCCCGCTGTTGACGGCAGCCTTGTGGATGACCACGCGCTGTCTGCGCCGCCCCGCCCCCAGAAAAGCTGCCGCCGCCGGGCTGCTGTGGGGCCTCGCCCTGCTCACCAAACCGAATGTGCAGTTCCTCGCTCTGGTCGTGGGGGGATTGGTGACGTGGCGAATGGCAAATAGCAAATGGCGAATGGCAAATCGGCGAATCAGCGAATCAGCGAATAGCCCACAACCCGCAATCAAAATCACGCATCGTGCGCCACACCTCACATTTCTGGCTTTTTGGCTGGCGCTGGCCGTTGTGCTGTTCCCCTGGCTGTGGCGTAACCGTGCTGTGTCTGGCCGGTGGATGCTGTCTACGGCTTTCGAGGAGAATCTGGCGCGGGTGAGTGCGGTGGCGACGTTGGCCGAAATCGATGGCGTGCGCGCCGAACCGTGGACGGAGACGTGGGAATACTACTACAATCGTCTCGTCGCCGATGTGCGCGAACACGCTGAATGGGATACCCGTGCTCCACAGCGCGATGGATGCCTGGAACAACAACAGCGCCAAACTGAGGTAGCGCGTGCAGCCCGGGATGTCGTGCTCGACCACCCGTTCAGCTATCTCCGCGCTCATCTGCGCGGCGTCCTGACCGGCCTGCGCGATCCCGGACATCGGCTGTGGTACCATGTGTTGACAGGGCAAGAGTGGGAGAGCACCGGTGTCGTCGCCGATATCGGAGCGCGGATGGCGTGGTCGCTGGAACGCGGCGCGTTGGGAGATGCGCTGCACGCCCTGTGGACAGAACGCATCGCCCGTCCGCCATGGCCGGCGGCGCTACTGTGGTGGGGACTGAGCGGCGCGCGGATCGCCGTCTGGGGGCTGTGCGGGCGCGGAGTCTGGCGCTTGCGGCATGAAGCGTGGCTACTGCTGACGCTGACCGGCAGCATCGCCTATCTGCTCCTGCTGCCGGGGCCAATCATGCACGATCGATTTTACGTGCCGGCGATTCCGCTGGTGGCAGTGTTGCTCGGCCTGGGAAGTCACAGGGAGAAGCGCAGCCGGAGAACGGAGCGCCTCCCGACTGCGACAATAGCCGCATAGGGGTGCATTTCAATTCGGGGGCAAAAGCCAGATAAACGTTTGATTTAACCGCAGAGTTCGCTGAGAACGCGGAGAAATTTCTGGCAACTCTGCGGACACTGCGTGCTCTGCGGTGCAATTTAAGAAAAGTCGCCCCCATTCTGAAATGCACCCGCCGCATAGGCGCTAGTCCAGAACGGGGATCTGGCGATCCCCTTGGAGCATTTTGGGATTGCTGAGCCTTGCAGTCGCATCGTCGGAGCCTTGGTCTGGATCGCCAGATCCAGACCAGAACGGGGATCTGACGATCCCCTTGGAGCATTTTGGGATTGCTGAGTCTTGCAGTCGCATCGTCGGAGCCATCGGCTGGCACAGCCAGAGACCGGCCCGCGCGGGAAGTTGCTTATTGACAGCCCCTAAGTCGCTTGGGGCAACCTGGCGAACAATTGCTCGCGGATGTCCTGATTGCTCGAACGCAGCTTGCGCGCCAGTTCCGCCGCGATGCGATGCATGATGTGAAACCCGATTTCGGGATAATCATGACAGAGCTTGAGCAGGCGGTCACGCGAGAGCCGCAAAAGCTGCGTATCCGTCCGGCAGCGCGCGGATGCCGAGCGCGTGCCCTCATCCACCAGCAGGACTTCGCCGAAGGTGTCGTTGTCTCCCAGCACCGTGACCACCATCGGCTCGGCCTGGGTCATCTGCGATTCCATGAGAATGTCCACCTGCCCGTGGGCCACAATGTAAAGCGCATCACCGGGATCGTTTTGGTGGAAGATGTACTCTCCGGCGCGATAACCAATCTCCTCACATACCATTAGCACCAGATCGAGATGAATCTCGTTGAGGTCGCGGAAGAGATCCGACTGCCTTAAAACTCGTTTGCTTTCCTGGATGTGCATACGCCTACCCTCACCATCAAACTACAACTCGATCCACTGCAAATCGTCGGTGGTCAAATCCAAAATCGCACAGGTGGGACAGCGCCATCGCGTGCGGCCAATCGCGCCGGGATTGATGACCCGCGTGCTCCCTAGCGTTTCGTCATTGGGCACGTGGGTGTGTCCATGAATGACATAACGGCGTTGTCCAGCGAGCCCATGGGCCCGGATCAGGGTCTCCAAACGCTGCCAGCTATCTCCATGGGTCAACGCAAGATACGCGCCGTTGAAACTGAGTTCGTGAACGCGAGCCAGCCGCTCTGCGCCAAAACATTCAGCCACCGCCAGTCCCAGCTTGGGATCGTAATCCATATTGCCTCTGGCGATCCACACATCGAAGTCGGCAAACAGCTTGAGCGTAAACGCACTGGTCACATCCCCCGCGTGCAGCACGGTCTTTACCTGCGCCTGGCGGAAACGCGCCAGAGCCAGGCCGAGTGTGTGCTCCTCGTCATGGGTGTCTGAGATCAAGCCAATCCGCATTACCGTCTTCCCAATTTAGCCCTGACAGCCACACAAAGTCAGTTCTCCCGCACATCGGCGACCGTGACGCCAATGGCTTCCATAGCTTTCACCAACGCTTCGCGCTCAACGCCACATACTTTGACCATCATCGCCCCGCCGCCATCAGGCCGGGGGAATGTCCCCAAAGCGATGATGTCGCCGCCGAGCGCCGCAATGCTGCCGGTGATGCGACTGAGCGCCCCCGGTTCATCGACGAGGTGCAACGTCAGGCGTACACCGGGCCGGCGTGCTCCCATCATCCCCAGAATGGTCTTGAAAACGTCGGTCTCCGTGATGATGCCCACCAGGTGATCGCCCTCCATCACCGGCAGGCCGCTGATTTTGCTATCGGCCATAATGCGCGCGGCCTCTTCCAGGGGCGCGTCGGGCGAGATGGTGGTGACATCCCTGGCCATAATCTCTTCGACCTTGAGCTTGGAGAGCAGATAGCCCACTTCATAGACGCTGAGGCTGGTCGCCGGCGACGGTGAAGCATAAAGCAAGTCCTTCTCCGCAATGATGCCGATGAGTTTGCGCTTCTTGTTGAGAATCGGCAAGCGGCGCACGTTGTGCTGGCGCATGAAGCTCAATGCCTCGGCCACCGGCATATCGGGACCGATCGTCACCGGATTGGGAGTCATACAGTCTTTGACTAACATACACGCCTCCTTCAAAAATGTCAACGGATTCAACGGATGAAACGGATTAAAAATCCATTCCATCTGTCGACAGGTTTTCGTGCTGCATGGTGTGCAACAGCACCGCCGTCTCCTTAAGAAAATAGTCTCTTAGTCGTTAGTCGCATAGCCGTATAGTCGGAACGCGGTTTTCGGGCTGGATGGAGTGCGGTAGCACCGGCATCTCCTCACACTGCTTTCAGAATGCTCCTAACTGGCAGTGCCCGATGCGGACACCTATCTGATCGGCGACATAACCGACCAGCATCTTGGGGATGGCGAACTCGGCAGCGACCTGCCAGGCGCGAACGCAGGGCAGCTTGCCATCGGCATCCAACGCGGCGCGGATGGCGGCCTCCAGGCCCTCAGGCACGGGATGATCGCCGATGGTAGAAACAGCCCAACCTTTGGTATGCCCCGGATAGCCAAACAAGCCGAGTTGACAGTGATCGAGGCCCACACCCACGGCATCGGCAGTCTGCCCCACGATGAGCGGGGCGACTTGAGCCGATTCCGCAATGGCAAAAGCCTGCGCGCACGCCAGTTTTCCCTCTTTGGCGCGCGTCTGCACTGCGGCAGCCAGTGTAGCATCCACCACAAAATCGTCAGGCACTTTTTTATCCTTCACGTTACCCCTCCATAGACAGCACTGCTTATTAACTCAAGCATATACTGACCCTCTAAAATTGCAAATCTAAAAACCGCTCTATAATAAGTTATGGAATAGGGCTTGCTGTGCTTCCCACACAAATTCCATAATGATCAGTGTCAATCTCATTTGACTCAATTCAGTAAAGGAGATGGAACCATGTTTCAAGAATTCAAGAAGTTCATCATGCGGGGTAATGTTTTTGATCTGGCCGTCGGCATTATCATCGGCGGGGCGTTCGGCAAGATCGTGACCTCTTTTGTCAATGACATCTTGATGCCTCCCATCGGTGCGCTCCTGGGCAAAGTTGACTTCTCGAATCTGTTCATCAGCCTGACCGGGGAAAAGTACGCGAGCCTGGCCGCGGCACAAGAAGCCGGCGCGGCGACGATCAACTACGGCATATTCCTCAACACCATATTGGATTTCGTCATCGTCGCTCTGGTGATCTTCCTGCTGGTCCGCCAGGTGAATAAGCTGAAGAAAGAAGAGCCTGCTGCTGCGCCAACGACCAAGGTGTGTCCGTACTGCAAGACCGATATCCCACTCGCGGCGACACGCTGCCCCCACTGCACGTCCCAACTAGAAGCTTAGATTTTTCGTCTATCCCACACAGCCCGCATAAAAGCGGGCTGTGTGACGTTTGTGAAGCAACAGTGCCCTTACTTCGCTTCAAACGGATCGTCAGATCCGTGTTTTGTGACCCATTTCAGCTTACAACGGGGAACTGACGTTCCCCTTGAAGCAAGAATGATAAGGCCCCAGTTACCTGGTGATTACCCACATGTTGCACCATGCATGCGGGTTTATTCACCGCAGAGGTCGCAAAGCACGCAGAGAAAGCCTTTTTCATTTCTCTTTGCGGCCTCAGCGTGCTCTGCGGTGAGATATGGGTAATCACCAGAGTTACCAATTGACAGGGCCTCGAATTGTGATAAGGTTTGGTCTAATCCAGACATTTCTAACACAACCACACTGTAACGCCGAATGGCACATCATGAAACGTGCGATGTGACAACGGGGGAACCACATTGGGGGCGAATCGACGGGCCCACCGTCGTAGGGTCAGCTTCTTCGATCCGAGTCCGGCAGCTAACCTCGTAGGCGGCGAGAAGAAGGCTACCTTGTGCGACAAGGTGCCTTCTTTGTTTATAGCGAGCAGCCAATCAGCGATTGACCTTCAAATACAAGGGCTGACCGCTGAAAGCTGACCGCTAACAGCGAAAAAGGAGTGAGGATGCAAAAGATACTGATAACACCGGGGTCTTTCGTGGTTGGTGCGAATTATTGGGCCTCGCACGCCGGCACGGCGATGTGGCGCGACTGGCGGCCTGATGTCGAAAAACAGAACTGACATCAAGTTCCAACGGTAGGGCAAATTGCCAACTTGCGCTCAGGACGAGTTACCAACTCGTCCTACAAAAATCTATAGTGGTATGTTAAGGAGTACAGATATGATAGACACGAACCCTGATTACAAAGTTCGGGCCGTTTATTGTGACCACAAGGCCGACGACGACACCGTCTACGAAGCACTGCGGCGTGCTGCCTTGCCTTTGGAACGCTCCTGGAACAAACTCCGGGCAGCCAAGCGCATCGCCATCAAGTTCAACCAGGATTGGGTGCTCAGCCATGTCGTCTATTTCGAAGGTCAGCGGCGGCAGTTGGTGAGCGACAGTGTGGCGCGTGCGGTGCTGCGCCTGCTACGCGAGCAAACCTCCGCCGAATTGATCTGCGTCGACGCCAGCTACTACGTGATGTACCAGGAGAACGCCAAAACCGTCGCCGATACAACGACGCTGGAGGCAATTCTGCGCGAGTTCGACGTGACGTACATCGACGGGACGAAGCCACCGTACACGATCGTCGCTGCGCCGGACGGCGGGCGGATGTTCGCGCAATACGGGATGATGCAAGATGCCGTCGAAGCCGATGCCGTCGTGTCGGTGGCGAAGATGAAGAACCATGCCTATATGGGTGTCACCGCCTGCCTCAAGAACCTCTTTGGGCTGATGCCTACGGCAATGCCGGGGCGTCCACGGCACTATTATCACCACCTGGTGCGGATGCCGTACATGCTGGCCGACATCGGGCGCATCTTCAACCCGGCGCTCAACATTGTGGACGCGCTGGTAGGCCAGGCCAGCTCCGAGTGGGGACGTGAACCGGATATCGGGCGCATCGTCAACGCCCTCATCGCCGGTGACCACGTCATCGCCACCGACGCCTGCGTGACGCACCTGATGGGCCACGATCCGCAGAGCGACTGGCTCACCGAGCCGTTCCACCGCGACCGCAACGCCCTGCTGGTGGCGACAGAGGGCGGTTTTGGGACGGTGAAGCTGGATGAGATTGACTTCGCCTCCGAGGTCGCGCCGCAGCCGGAGGGGACGTTCTTCGCCAAAAAGGGTGACGATCTCAAAACCGTCGTCACGTGGCGGCGGACGATGTGCGAGCAGGCGCTCTACTACCGCGATCACATGCGCGACTTCACGGACAAGTATGCCGGTGAGTTCATCCTGCTCCAGGACGGCGAGGTCAAGTGGCACGACCCCGATGGGATGCTGCGCGTCAGTCGCCGCCAGCTTGCCGGCGCGCACGCCGACCACGCCATGTTCTTCAAGTACGTTGATCCCGAAGAGCGCGAGCAGGAGCATTACGAGGTTTATGAAAAAGCGTTACGGCACGTTCAAAGTCTAAAGTCCTGAGTCCAAAGTCGTTTGGATCTGATCTGGGTGAAATAGCCCGGCCTTTCAGCCCTTCTGTTTTTCAGCCAGCAGGGCCAGCAAATCCTCGACGCGCGAGTTTCCGGGACTGACGCGTCGGGCATTGTGCAGCACCTTCTCCGCCAGCTCGAAACGCGCCAGGTTGATGTAGGCAACGGCCAGGACCAGATAGGCTTCCACGGTTTCCCGGAGCATCAGGGCTTGATGCAGATGCAAAGCGGCCAAAGCCCACAGCTTTTGCTGGGCATAGGCGCGTCCACGCAGCCACAAGCCCACCTCGTTGCCCTCAACGTCGTTGTCGAGACGCAAGACAAACCGGCGCTTCTGAAAAGAGAAGTGATCGTAGAGCCGCAACAGCAACGCCAGCGAAAGTCCAGAGAGCGCCACAAGCACCACATCACCGACGATGATGCCGGTGCGCATCCAGGTGGCCCACCGCCCGGCCGGTTTCACGGCAAACGCGAGCATCATCGCCGGCGTCAGCGCGTCCAGACGGCTGCTGATGACGATGACCAGCTTGCCCAGTCCCGCCACGATTCGCAATCCCTCCATCAGCAACATCACAAAGTAGAGCGGCGGCCACCGGCTGAGCAGACCGATGAGGATGCCTATTGCCAATCCACCGGGCAACAAGGCCAGCCATAAAAGCCCGCGCGGCACAAGGCCGAAGAGGATCGCCGCTTCCTCTGGAGGCAGGTCCACGCTGCCCAGATAAATGGGGACCAGTTGCAAAACACTCTCAAGTTCAACCCGCATCCCGATGTAGGTGAAGAGCAACAGGGGGAGCAGCACACTGAGAAGGACAAACACAATCTCCAACTCGACCAGAATCCAATACGCGGACGAGCGACTCTCCACCTCGCGGCGCTTGACCCACAGTGACTGATCGCAGACAGGACAGCGCGGCGCTTCCCATACGGTAGGCGCCGCGCAACGGACACAGTTTAACTCGTCGTCGAAAATATCTTCTGCCGGAGGTGGGCCGAATTTAGGCATACTGTGTCAAGAGCTGCTGCAGAACCTCCGGCGTGACCGCCTGCCCGTGGGTGATGTAGACGATCTTGGGCTGGCGGTCCAACACAGCACGCAGGCTCTCCCAGTTACGCTTCAAATCCCAGGCGATGAGGGGCGGCATTGGGCGCTTGGGGAAGAACATGTGTCCCATCACCAGATCACCGACAATAGCCTCACCGTTATCCAGCAACAGCGAGACGGAGCCGGGCGAATGTCCCGGCGTGGGGATGACTTCGCCGGCGACGCCGTACTCGTCCAACCGCCACGCCGCGTCGAAAACAATATCCGGTTCCAACGCGCACGCTTGACCGGGCGAAGCAAGCCGCGCGCCCATCCGCATCAACAGCCCAAAGAAGCGTGACGTGGGCACCGCCTTTGCTGCCAGGTCTTCCTCGCCGCGCAAGCCCGCCGCATCGCCGGCGTGGATGGCGACCGGCGCGCCGGTACGCTCGCGCAACTCCCGCGCACTGCCGATGTGATCCACGTGTCCGTGGGTGATGAGGATCAGGCGAATGGCCGGCGGGGCCACTCCACGCGCCGCCAGGACATCCAGAATCTGCCCGGCCTGACCGGGCATGCCGGTGTCAACCAGGATGACTCCACCGTCGCCCTGCACCAGGAAAACTTTGCCCAGCGCACCGAGGGGGATAGGCGTGACTTGGGAATTGGATATGGTCATCGGCATCACTTCCCTGCCGAGATCCGCCAGCCCTGCACCATCTCGGCAATGGATGCGCGCGTTGCTTCTGCGCCAAAGCCCCACACCAGCAGCGTGAAGTAATCGCTGATCCCGTTTGCGCCAAAGTCGAGCCGCCCGCCGTACAACTCGACAAATCCGGCGAGCGCCAGCAAGACGACGGCCACGGCATACGTCAGCCACGTGAACCAGCGCAAGCGGTGGCGCGCGCCGGCCACCTTCTCCGGCAGCGACTGCACATAGATCGTCGGCGGGCCAGAAAGCCAGCTCTCCATCTGCGAGAGGCCCTTTGGTGTGCCAAAAGCTGCTTCACCCGCGCCGCGAGGCATCATTGCATCACCAGCCGCAGACAGCGTCACCGCCTTCACCTGCTCCAACGCCGCATCGATCTCGCCTTCCACGGCCAGAGAGGCGTCGGCATCATTCGGCGACAGTTCGGCGACGCGGGTCTGCAACGCCGCGATTTTGGACTGCCATTCCGGCGCCTGGGTGTCCGGCAAGTTAGCTGCCAACGACGCCAGTTGATTGACTTTCTCCCTGATCTGGGCGATCTGCGCTTTGCCGATAGCCGTCTCGACCTCGGCCTGCAAGCTCTGGAAACCGGCGCTATTGAGCGGAGAAAGGGCGTAGAGGCGTTGTTGCAACGTCTGCGCCACCGGGCGACCGGTCTTGGTTGCTGCCAACACCGCCAGACGCTCGCGCAATGCGATGAAGTCATTGACATAACGCGCCAGCGGTTCCAGGCTGGCCCGGAACAATCCCGGTTCGTCCAGCGTGGGCATCGCCCGGTAGGCACTGCGCGCGGCCTCTTTGATCTCGTTGACGTAGAAGACGTCGCCTAAGTCCTTCAGTCTGGCGTTGAGCGTATCGTAATACTCGAGCTGCACCAGCCAGTCGGGGCGCCCGCGTCGCCAGCGCACCCACAGATTTTCGGCCTCCTGTACAGCCTGCTGGGCCTTTTCCCACTGCTGCGCCTCGAGCGCCACTTCAACATCCACCAGATGAGCATCGATGCGATCGTAGAACGGCACACCGACCTTCTGCAAATCGGCGTCCGCCTTCATCTGCGTGCGGATTTGCCCCAGGCGCACCAATATCTCATCGCGCGGGCGACCTTGCGCCCGATACGTCGACACGCCGATCCCCAAGCCAACACCCACCACCAGCGCCGCCAACGCAAACCAGGGCGGATCCTTGACGGCCACGTTGACCGGCACGGAAAGGCTCTGCGCGTCGTAGATGATGAGCAGTTCCCCACTGAACTGACCGCTGCGTGCGCCGGCCAGGTTGAAGGTGACGGGCACGGTCAGCAAACCACCGGCGGGGATGTCAGTCGCGGGCAATTCTACGCCGATCGCGTCCGCCGGCAGGAAGGCATCGCCGTTCGGGCCGCTCAGGTCCAGCGGCACAATGCGCAGATTCGACACCGGCGCATTTGCACGGATGAGGAGCAGGCGGGTTTCGCGCTGGTCGCGCATCCCCGCGACGGTCACCTGGCGCGGTGACACGGTCAACCCCTCGCCCGCGATCCCCTCCTGCGCTGCCAGGGATGCCGTCCACAAAAGGGACAGCGCGATGCAGAGTGAAATGACAAAAAACTTTCTCATTGTGATACTCCTGTTAAACGGACATAAACGGTGGGCAACGTGATGCGAAAACGGCTGCCCTGCCCATCGCCACTCTCGGCCCAGATGCGGCCGCCATGCTGTTCGATGACCTCTTTGGCAATCGCCAGACCCAGGCCCAATCCGCCATGATGCCGGGTCAGATGGTCTTCGACCTGGTAGAACCGTTCGAACACCCGCCCCAATTCTTCTTTGGGAATGCCGATCCCATCATCGACCACCGCAATTTCCACCCGGCCGGTGTGCGAGATGACCTGCACGGCAATGTGACCATTTTCGGGCGTGAATTTGACCGCGTTGTTCATCACGTTACTTAAAGCCAGATCGATCTTGCTGCGGTCGCCGTGGATAAAGATGGGCATGGGCGGCATGTTGACGGTCAATGTCTGTTGCTTCGCTGCCGCGAGAGGCCCCCATTCGCGGGCGAGATCTTCGACGAGGTCTTGCACCACCAGGTTCTCCCGCTTCAACTCGGAGAGGCCGGCCTCCAGGTAATTCAGATTGGTCATCTGGTCGATAATGGCCTGCAACTTACTTGCGCCCCGTAGCACCATATCCAGTTCTTCGGTAACTTTGCCATCGGCCTGATCGCGCAAAAAGCTGGCAAAGCCCTGCACAATCATCAACGGCGTGCGCAGTTCGTGCGAAGCGATGCTGATGAAGTTCGTCTTGAGACGGTCGAGGTCTGAGAGACGGCGATTGGCCTCCCGCAGGTTGGCAACCAGCCGCGCGTTCTCGATAGCGATGGCCGCGTGCGATGCCATTGCCAGCAGCAAGTGGACATCGCTCTCCTCGAATTGCTCGCCGTTCAGCTTGTTGATAGCTTCCAGGACGCCGATGCAGCGCGAACGCACTTGCAGCGGAACACCGACCAGCGAGCGGGTGTGAAAGCTGATGCTCTGATCCACCCCGGTGTAGTGGCGCGAATCGCTGCTGACATCCCCGACGATGATCGGCTCGCCGGTGCGGTAGATGGCACCGGCAATACTGCCTTCGAGCGGCACTTTGATCTGGCGCAGCTCCTCACGGCTCGATCCGGTGGAGGCGGCGAAGAACAACTCGCCGGTGCGCTCATCCATCAACAAAATCGAGGCGGCCTGCGTCCCTAACAAATCGGCGGCAGTCTGGATGATGGTCTCCAGCAATTGCGCCAAATCAAGCGTCGAGTTGAGCATTTGGCCGATCGTGACCACACGCTCCAAACGCTCCACCGTCTTCGCAAGGCGCTGAATTTCCGCGGATTGATTGAGTGGTACAGTCTTAGCCTCCATACTGTTTCCTCCAAAATTAATCCAATATTCCCCAGTTAATGCTTGCCGTGGCTCATCGGATCCCGACGTAGCGCGCAAGAAGCGCGGATCCGATGATCCACTCGGAGCAAGGCCAAGCGGTATGAAATTGTTGTTACAGGACGCTACCCATTCACCGACGCTCTGAAGCCGTCCATAGCGTCGGGTTGCAGCATCCGCGAGACGCGCGGCAGGACGACGTGAAAGTGGCTGCCGGGACAGGTCCGCTCATCGTAGCCGGGGCTTTCCGCCCAAATTTTGCCGCCGTGCGCTTCTACAATGCCGCGCGTGATCGCCAGGCCCAACCCCGGCCCGCCCCCCTTGAAGGTCGTTGTTCCAGAAGAATGCACCAACACTTCACCAGTCTGATAAAACTTGGTGAAAATCAGTTCGCGCACAGAGGGATCGATTCCGATGCCGGTATCGCTGATGATGATCTCCACTCCCCCATCAGGAAGTTCGTCATCGTTGGGCGGCAACACATGCCCGGAAACAGTGATTGACCCGCCATCTGGTGTGTATTTCAATGCGTTCACTAACAGATGGTAGATAGCTTTGCGTATCGCCTCGGTATCGGCTTCGATCACGGGCAAGTCTTCCAGACCTTGCAGCGTCAATGTCAAATTGCGTTTGGCACATACATCGAGCAACGACGTCCGCACAGACTGAATCAGCATCGAGAGAATCAGCGGTTCTGGATGAAGTTGCAGCACCCGGCTGTCGATTTTCGCCATATCCAGGATGCTATTGACAATCGCCTCCATCCGCGCGATGCCCGACTGGATGCCGGCAACGATCTGGGAATAAGCCTCGTTCTTCTTGACCTGCGGATCGTCCAGCAGCATCTGGTTGTAGCCGCTGATGACGGTGAGGGGCGTGCGCAATTCGTGAGATGCCACGCTAATGAAGTCGGACTTGGTGCGATCCAGACGTTCCAGTTGTTGATAGGCCACCTGCAAATCGCGCGTGCGCTCGCTCAGTTGCTGCACCGTCTTCTCCAGTTCCCGGTTGACGGTAGCCAGGTTCTCGAAGAGCAAGGCATTCTGAATCGCCATGGCCGCCTGGCTGGCAAAGGTGACTGCAAGCGCTTTTTCATCCTCGGTGTAGGGATTGGGATGCTCGCGGGTGAGTGAGAGCATGCCGATGACATTTTCCTGGTGAACAAGTGGCACACCCAGCCACGAACGGGCCGGCGGCAGATTTTCCACGTAGTGCCAGTCCGCCCGCTGCTGCACATCGGGAATCAACAACGGGCGCTGGGTGCGGCGCAGTTCTTGAAAGACGTCGTCCTCCTTGATGTGGACGCGCAGGTCGAGCGGCTGCATACCGGGCGGAAAGCCTTTCTCGGCTACCGCGACCACTTGATCGCCGTACTCCAACATCACCGCCCCGCGGTCGTAAGGCACAATATCGACCAGCCCGGCCAGAATGAGATCCAGGATTTCCTTGAGATCCAGGGTGCGCGAGAGCGCCATCCCCACCGTGTAGAGCCGCTCGGTAAGCTGGCGGCGCGCTTGCTCGGCCTGATAATTGGTAGCATTCTGGATGGCCACGGCTACCTGGTCAGCCAAAGCTTCCAGCACTTGCACGTCTTCCGCGTTGAACGCGCCGGGCACGTTATGCTCGATATTCAGCACCCCCAGCAATTGCCCGGCGACCTCCAACGGCAACGCCAACTCGGAAGCAATCACAGCCGTCTCTGAGAGCGGAGCTTCTTGAAGCGCGATATAGCGGGGATCTTCAGCCACGTGACTGACGTTGGCGGTCTCTCGGTGTGCCGCCACCCACCCTACCACACTCCCTTCGCCCACCGCGAGATGGCAGCCCTGCTCACACAACGCCCGCCCAATTTCACCGGTGCCGGCGCGCGCGACGACAAACTCCCGCGTCTCGTCAAGCAAGAAAATCCCGACGTGATAGTAACCGTAGTCTTCCTTGATCAAGGCGCAGACCTGGTTGAGCAACGTTTCCAGATCGAACATGGTGGTGATATTCTGCGCCACGTCAATGGTGGTCTGCAAAGCGCGTTGGATGCGCTCGGTGGTGCGCAGCGTCTGTTCCAGTTTAGCGCGCTGGTGCTGCTCTTGTACGCGCAGGCGCTCGATGTGTATATAGGTGCGGCGGTGAATCATATGCACCAGCAGCGATACCGCCAGCGCCGAAACCACCGCGAAGGCAAAATGCGTCCAGGCCGGATTCGGTCCAATGAGCAGCGCCACACCAACCCAACCGAGGACCGTGATGCCCACGATCAGCCCCCACCAGGCCGTGGAAAAGACCACAAAACCGGCGCCGATCAGCAAGAGTGTCACGTTCGTCGTCTGCAAGGGATCGGCAGTGAGATACAGATGTAGCAGGATATTCGTCAGGGCGAGGAAAGTGTCAGCAGCCGCGACCGGATGCGCCCAGCGGAACGGCAATTCCCAGCGGCGCAGCGCCCACAGCAACCCAAAGTTGAACAGCGCCGTCACCGCCGCCAGAGGAATCATCACCGCAGCAATGTCGGGAGGCAACACGAAGGCGTGGCTGACGGCAAAGAAGGCGAAAAGCACGCCAAAGATCAGCGCCAGTATGGGCAGGCTCTCGCGCAGGTCCATATCGAGCACGTCGCGCAACCTGGCTTTGTACTGGTGCGCGTCTTCCTCGATGAGCGTGTCTTTCAGTACCGGCGTCTCCATAAACGATACGTCCCGCCTATGACCGGCGCACGGTGCCCGACGGAGAGGCGAGTGGCACTGTGTCCCCCGGTTCCACTAAAGGAATGACGAAGCTGAAGGTGCTGCCCACCCCGACTGTGCTCTCCACCCAGATGCGTCCCCCGTGTTGTTCGACGATCTCGCGGCAGATCGGGAGGCCAAGCCCCGTTCCCCGCGCAGCATACCCCAGCGTATTAGGAATTTGCTTGAACTTCTCGAAAACCTGGGAAAATTTGTCTGCCGGAATCCCAATGCCGGTATCTGCAACGCTGACCCACAACCACCTTTCGGGCGCACCGACCGCCTTGAGGCTGCGGAGGGCGGCGGGTGCCTGGGCCGCCCGTCCATTGATGCTGCGCACACGGACGGTGATCGCTCCCTCAGACGTAAACTTCAGCGCATTGCCGAGCAAATTGGTCATCACCTGCACTATGCGGTCACGGTCCACAATCACCACCGGCGGCAGGTCCTGAACTTCGACCTTTATCGGCAAATTTTTCTGCAGCGCCAGTGTCTGCATCTCCTTCACCGCTGTGTCAATGATCTCCCGGAAGGAGACTTCATCCCTGGACCATTCGGCCCTACCCGACTCCATCTTGGCAATATCGAGCACATCATTGATCAGGCGCGTCAGGCGTTCCCCCTCGCCGATGATGATCTTAAAGTTTTCGGTGATGCGCTCCACGGCCCAGCGCCCACGCCGGTCGCTCTCGTCGATCCGCGAGACCAACTCTTGTTCAAACAGCTTCTGAATCAGCCGCACAAACCCGATCACCGAGGTAAGCGGCGTGCGCAGTTCGTGCGACACCATCGAGATAAAGTCAGTCTTCATCCGATCAACGGCCTGCTCGTGGGTGATGTCTTGAAACACCGTGATCACGCCCGATACGCCGGCAGGTGAGGCATCCACAGGTAAAGGCGACGCTCTGTCAACGAGATTCCGCTCGACCAGCCCACATGCCGACACTTTGTAGACCTTACCGCTAATCTCCTCGCGGTCACACAGCACTTCTCCGGCCATGTTCTGCGTCTGCACCTGGCCGGGATAGGCGGAGGCCGTCTCGACCAAGCGAGCCAGCGATTCAGAGAACAGCACTTTGGTCATAGGGCGGCCGATCAAGCGATCCGCAGGAACATTCACAATGTCGGCAAACGCGGGATTGGCCAGCGCAATCTGCCCGGCAGGGTCGGTCACTACCAGCGCATCGGTGATGTTCTGGATAATGGTATTCAAACGGTCCCGCTCGGCGGCGAGCTGGCTCGTGCGTTCGGCCACACGGGTCTCAAGCGAACGGTTGTAATCCTGCAGGGTCTCGAAGAGCTGCGCGTTGTACAGCGCCGCCGCAGCTTGATGTCCGAGCAGATCGAGGTTATTGACTTCTTCACGGGTGAATAGATCACCGGAATGTTTGGAGCCAAACACATAAATACCGAGTAAGGTGTTACGCTGCATCAACGCCAGGCACAACTCTACCCCGGCTGCCACCAGCGGCTCGACAGCCTGGGCTACATCCTCTGGCAAGCGCTGACGTTCGTGCATCACCAGCGGGTCGCGGTGATCGCACAACCACGGGATCAGCAACGAATCGCCCGGAATGTATAAGGTGTGGTCCCGGTCGGTATACGAGCCGGTGTCCTCATTCGGCAACAGGATGCGGGCCGAGGTCAACCCCAGGCGCTGCGCCACATCGCGCGTCAGCAGCGTGTACACATCATCCTGCATCAGGATGGCGGACAATTGGCGTCCCACATCACGAAGCACCCGGACAAAATCGAGTTGCTCTCTGTAGAAAACACGATTGACGAAATGCTGCGCATAGAGACGCAACGGATTGAAGACAGTAAAAAGCACAATCGTCGCAATGATCCCGGCCCAGAAATGGTTCGGCTGCCCCTGAACCTTAGGAAGCAAGTCCCTGGTAATCAGGAGCACGAGGAAATAGAGTAGCACCAACGCGCCGCCGGTCAACGCAGACACCAGGGTGCGATTCATAAAGCGATCCACATCCATCAGCCCGAAACGGAAAATCGACACCATGACCGCAATCGGGATCAAAATGAGAGGCACATTGACAAGCGAAAGTGGCAGCCAGGTAACATTGAACAGCAACGAGGGTACAGCATAAAATAAAACCCAGGGGATCAAGGCCAGCAGCAACCCCAGAATAATCCAGCGAATTTGGTTACGCACCCCCGGCTTGCGGCTGGTGAAGTAGGTATGGGTGAGCGCAGCTACACCCAGAACCAATTCCAGCATCATCAATGGGTTGGCGACAGCAAACATCGCATTACGCCGGCCCAGCAGTGTAGGGCCCCCAAACAGAAAACCGGCAGTCAAGGACACAACCGGCGTAAAAAGATAAATGACCCACGGCAGCCAGGGGAAACGTCGCAGCGGCGCTTTGACCTCCGGGAAGAGCAGCAGCGCGTGCAGCAACAGGCTGAACGTCAGCCACACGGAAATAGCATCAATGGGAATGAAGAACCACGCCCATGCCACAGCCATATTGGCGCTCGCGGTACGGATCAGATTGTTGACCTGGTTCAACCCGCCCATGATGAATCCGAGGCTGATCAAGCGTGTTGCCAGGTCGCGGCCCTTCCCGCTGACGAGGATCAAAGCCACCACGCTCATCACCAGCCCTATGAGCCACAACGCGCCGCCGCGCCACAGCAGGGGCAAAGCCTGATAGTCCTGCCAGGGCACAAAAATATGCAGCTCTTCTCCGGCACGCAGAACGGTATACATTGCACCCCGGACGGGTTCTTGGGCAAGTCGCCGCCCGGCATACTGCCGCGACCAATAGAATGGAATCAAGAGGTTGTCATCGACATCCAGGCCGTCGATTTCGAGGATCACATCACCGGTTTTGAGTGGCGACTCAGAGAAGACCTGTTCAACGACAAGCTGCGGGCCAAAGAAGACGCCGGTTTGATCGTTATAAGCGCGTTGGTACACGCCGAATATCCAGGCTTCATAAAACACCACCCCGATTGCCAGAATCAGCAATAAGGGTATGCGAATATGAAGATACTTCTGTTCGCGTTCGACCGTCACCCCGCCCCCTACACATACACCCGCAGCAAAAAGCCCACGGTGACGCCAGAAATCACCCAACAAACGCATATCAATTCTATCATAACGCAGTTTACAAGCAAATGCTACAACTCAAAGTTTTGCCAGCGCCCTGCGCATCCGTTCGAGCCCTTCATTTAATAACGCTCGCGGACACCCAAAGTTAAGCCGCACGAACCCTTCCCCACCCGGCCCAAACGTCGCGCCATCGTTCACCGCAACGCGAGCCTCCTTGAGGAAGAAAGTGTGTGCATTGCCGGGGATACCGGCAGCCCGGCAGTCGAGCCACGCCAGGTATGTCCCTTCTGGCGAGGCCACGGTGACGCCTGGCAAATGCTCGCGCACAAACGCTACAACGAAATCCCGGTTTGCCTCCAGATACCGAAGCAGCGCCTCGAGCCACGGTTGCCCCTCCTGATAGGCCGCCAGCGCCGCCGTGTAGCCAAGCACATTGACCGACTCCACAATGCCCCTGCGCGCCGCCAGATAACGCCGGCGCAGTTCTGCGTCGGGGATCACGGCAAACGAGCAGTGCAGCCCGGCGATGTTGAACGTCTTGCTCGGCGCCATCAGGGTGATGGTGCGCGCGGCGATCTCCGGCGCGAGGGCGGCGATGGGAATGTGCCGGTGGCCGTTGAAGATCAAATCGCAGTGGATTTCGTCGGAGCAGATGAGCAAATTGTGACGCAGGCACAGTTCGGCCATGCGCGTCAACTCCTCCGCGCGGAAGACACGCCCGACGGGATTGTGGGGATTGCACAGCAGGAACAGCCGCGTGCGGTCGGTGATAGTGCGCGCGAAAAGGTCGTAATCCACGCTGTAGTAGCCGTCGGCATTGCGGGTCAGCTCCATGCTATGCGTTACGGCATTGGCGGTTCCGGCAGCGCCGAGGAACGGTGGATAGACCGGCGTCTGAATGAGCAGCCCGTCGCCTGGATCGATGAATGCCTGCGCCGCCAGATTGAACGCCGTCACCACCCCCGGCAGAAAGACAATTGCCTCCGGCGCGACCGTCCAACCGTAAAGCTGCTGCAAACGCGCAACAATTGCCTCTACCAGCGCCGCGGGATGCGCTTCGTAGCCGAAGACCCCGTGTTCCACCCGCGCCCGCAGCGCGGCGATCACCGGCTCCGGCGCAGCGAAGTCCATATCCGCCACCCACATCGGCAGCACATCCGCGCCATACGCATGCCATTTTATACACCCGGTTACACGCCGATCGATGATGCAGTCGAAATCAAAAGCCAAAGCAAGCCTCCTGTGGGAGAATGAGCGAGTCAGCGAATCAAAGAATGAGCGAATGGGCGAATCAACGAATCCCCCAAACCAGAGTTCGCCACTCGTAACAGAGCTATTGTAGCCTGACCGGTGAAAGAGACAAATTGCGTTTTGTGCATCCGCCGTTACAATACTGCCTACGCATCATTCGCTAACCGCGCATTGCGCGAATCTTCGCCAACAAAGACCGTGGGGCGCAGATGGGCGGTATACCATCACAGGAGGAAGACTCGTATGGCAAAGAAGGATAAGAAAGGCGAACAAGTAGCCAAGAAGGACAAAAAGGATAAGCAGGACAAGCCCGCGCCACCTGCAGAAAAGACCGTCAAGAGCAAGCATACCGTCATCATTGACGGGCAGGAAATCGCCTACACCGCCACGGCGGGCACGTTGATCCTCAAAGACGAAGCGGACAAGCCCAAAGCCTCGCTGTTCTATGTGGCGTACACGCGCGACGGCGTGGAAGATGTGGCAGCGCGCCCGCTCACGTTCTCGTTCAACGGCGGGCCGGGCTCATCATCGGTGTGGCTGCACATGGGCGTTGTCGGCCCGCGCCGCGTGCTGATGTCGCCCGAAGGCGATCAACTGCAGCCGCCGTACAAACTCGTCAACAACGAGTATTCCCTGCTGGATGTGACCGATCTGGTTTTCATTGATCCGGTGAGCACCGGCTACAGTCGCGCCATCCCACCGGAAGAGGCCAAACAATTCCACGGCGTCGAACAGGACATCAAATCTGTCGGGGAATTCATCCGCCTGTACACCACGCGCGCCAAACGCTGGGCCTCGCCCAAGTTCCTCATCGGCGAAAGCTACGGCACGACGCGCGCCGCCGGCCTCTCCGGTCATTTGCAGAACGAGATCGGGATGTACCTCAACGGCATTATGCTCGTGTCGGCGGTGCTCAACTTCCAGAGCATCCGCTTCGACCTGGGCAACGACCTGCCCTACATCCTTTTCCTGCCCACCTACGCGGCGGCAGCGTGGTTCCACAACCGCCTGCCTGGCGACCTGCAAAGCCAGACACTGCGCGCCGTCCTCGCCGAGGTCAAGACGTTTGCGGAACGCGAGTACACGCTGGCGCTGATGCAAGGCGCGCGGCTGCCGGATAAAGAACGCCGGCAGATTGTGACCCGGCTGGCACGCTATTCCGGCCTCTCCGAGACCTACATCGAGCAGACCAACCTGCGCATCAACATTCACCGCTTCGTCAAGGAACTGCTGCGCGACGAGCGCCGTACCATCGGGCGCTTTGACGCGCGCTTCAAGGGCATCGACCGCGACGCGGCGGGCGAACATCACGAGTACGACCCCAGCTACGCCATCATCCAGGGCGCCTACACCGCAATGCTGAACGACTACGTGCGCTCGGAACTGCGCTTCAAGAGCGATCTGCCCTACGAAATCCTCACCGATACCGTGCAGCCGTGGGATTACAGCAAGTTCCAGAACCAGTACGTCAACGTCGCCGAGACCCTGCGGGGGGCGATGACGCAGAACCCGTTCCTCAAAGTCTTCGTCGGCAACGGCTATTACGACCTGGCGACGCCGTTCTTCGCCACCGAGTACACCTTTGACCACCTGGAGCTTGATCCGAGCCTCCAGTCGCACATCACCATGGAATACTACGAGGCCGGGCACATGATGTACCTGCACCAGCCCTCGCTGGCGAAACTCAAGGCAGATTTGGCGCGCTTCCTCACCGCCGCACTGCCGGAGGCAGAGAAGTAACGCCGGGATTGCTCCAATGCGCGCGGCTACGGTGAAGCGTGAAACACAGCGGTAGCTGCGCATACTGGACCCGCTGCGCTTGTAGTCGTCATAGCTGTTGAGGGTTTGTTGCAACAACACCCCGTAGCTGGTGACGCTGCCGTTCATCCACTTCCGGACGAGAGGGGTTAAGCTCAGTCGCCCGCTACTGGACCGCATCAACATCCACACAGAAGGCCCCCGCGTGGCCTATGACAAGCCGGCAAACGCGACCTGCGGTGAGCCGTCGGAAACGATTCGCACCTGCAAGTGGCGGGCGTATCGGTGTAGCGCGAGCACGCCAGCAGCGACACCTCGCAACACAACCTTCTTGGGGAAAAAATTGGTGGGCACAGTTAAGCAACCGCGCCCACTGATACCCCAGTTCGCATTACGATAAATGGTACAGTAAAACACGCACCGGCATTGCCCGCTGCCTGTTCATACCCCGCGAAAGCGGGCAACCATGCGCACGGCCTAAGGACCGACAGTCACATCCACAATCGCCAGTTGACCAACCGCATCGGGCATGCGAAACGCTTCACTGTAAACAGGTCGCTTGCCGGATGAATCGCGGTACACTGTCCAGCGGAATGGCCCTGTCCCCAGATTGGCTCGGCTTATCCACCACACCTTTCTTCCCACGCCTTCCACCACCTCGTCAAGCGCGCCCTGCCAGCCTTCGACCTTATGCCAATTGCCCAATCCATCCTGCCATTCAACAACCGTCCGCAGCTCTTGCCATCGGTAGGCCTGTTCCACTCGACTGAAATGCACGTGCAGTGCAATAGACGCAACGCAACCCTCTTCAGTGAATTCAGATCCCGACGACGACTCAGGCAAGGGCGCAGGCCGAGGGGGCAAAATAGCAGCCCCGACAGGCTGCACAGGCAAAAGCAATACCGCTATCGCCAGCATGGTCACAACAGCCACTAAACGCTTATTCACCATTTGGATTTCCTTTCTAAATCGCGTAAATCCCATAACTAAGGCCGTCTGGGCAAGTTGCCGAGCTGCAATGGACGACTGATCGGGGTTGGGAGTGAAATGTCCATGGCACCGACATCAGCCGCGACCACCTCTTCCATCTCGATGTTGTTATAGTCTTCGCCTATGATTTCGTGGCGTTCTAACACAGCACCGTAGCTCGTCTCCGCGTTGTACGAATCAACCTGAGCATAGACAGGTACACCCACCGCCAGGGGCCAGGAAACCCGGCTGTAATCTGGCGCATAGTAGGCATCACCGACCGTCAGCGTCAGCGTCCCGCCCGGCGTGAGAGCCGGTAAAGCAGCAGCCGTCACCCCCCAGGCTAACCCCTGATTGCTCAGCAAGTCCCACGTCTGATTCACCTGCGTCGGCTCTGTACGCGGGTTGATGTAGACGTCGACCCAAAACTCGTCTTCGACGGGCGCATTCCCCCTGTTGCGAATGACGATCTGGATGTGATTAGGCGTAGCGATAATGTTCTCTACAATCAGGTCGGGCGCAACGGTGTAACGGCGCATCACCAGCGGCAGGTAGACGTGCGTGATGGGCCGGATTTCGACTTCAAAGACCTCGGTCGTGGCGATGTTGCCCGCCAGGTCAACAGCCGTGACCTGTAGGCGATGAACGCCGATGGATATCGGATGCAGGGCATAACGCCACGCGTTGCCGTTCAACACGGCAGCGTCTCGATAGACGCCCTCCGGCGCCCAGACGGTGACGAACACGCCGGCCACCCCGCCGCCGTCGCTGACGGTTCCGGCCAGCGCCGCCACGGTCAGCGTCAATCCCAGCGAGCGCGCCAACTGGGTCGTCGTGATCACCGGCGCCACGTTGTCCACGATGACGTCAAAGGTCAACGGGTTGCTCATCCGGTTGCCGACCGCGTCCTCACCGTAGAGTGAGACGGTCTGCGTGACCCAGTCCATCGGCCGGTCGTTGCGCACCGTGAACGTCCAGTCGGCGGAGCGGGCTGCCGTCTCACGCGGCTGGAGCCGCAATTGACTGCGGTGGTACTGCCCGTCGCCGCTTGCCGGGATCAGATCGCAGATCGAGAGCGTCCAGGTGCCGGCAGCATCCTCGCCGTAAAAGGCCTGCAACGGCTGGTTCGGGCGCGCGATGCGGTCATAGTAAGCCGCAGCCGGGTTATCATCGCCGCCGGCTGAGTAGGCAGTGGTGGCCGGATCATTGAGAAAGACGTCATAGTTGGCCCAAGCCGCGCCGGTGACGCCACTATGATAGAGCAACCGGACGCGCGTGCCAGAAGGCGAAATCAACTCGGCCTGGACGTCGTCGCGGTGCGGGTGCTCGATATCCAGCCCTACACTTACTTCGCCGAGGACGAAGCTATCGGTCACGACAAAGGTGCGAAGAATGGGGGCGCTGCACGGTGCACCGGCATCAATCGCCAGGGGAACGGCTGGCTCGTCCTCGTAAATGTGGCTCGAATCGCCGCCGCGCAACCACAGTTGCGCCGGTTTACAGCGCCCATCCACACATACATCGAGGGTGCCTAAGCCGTGCGTGTCGGTAATCTGCCCATAGAGCGGATAGTTGCTGCCTCGCATAACATTGCTTATATCCAGATGACTTTGCGCCAGATCGAGGCTGACGCCAGGCGGACGGGCATCCACCAGGAACATGCGTGGTTTGCTCCATGCACTGTCCTGTCCAAACCGGTCGGTTGCCTGCACACTTACAGCGTAGATTTCGCCATCGTGCGCACTATTTGTATCCCATTCACAAACCCACCCCCCATCCGCCGGTGTATCATCGAGACACACGTGCTGAACGGAGGAGCCTGACGGGCCGGTGATGGTCAGTGTGATTGTCGGCACGGGCGAAGCATCGTAGGCGTACCCTACCAACATGGTGTCCCGCGCCGCGATGATGTATCCGGGCTGCTGCACGCCGACAAAATCGGGCGGCTGCATGTCGGCCTGATGCCTGCTCCAGAGACGCTGGAGCGCCGGCCCGTCGGTGTAATGCGCTTCATCGTACAGACGGACTTCCAGCAGGGCCTGTCGCAGATAGTCGGCGCAGGCGTAATCCGGCTGGCTCGCCGTGCAGGCGGCATAGTATGACGCTGCGGTTAGCCGATCAACCAAGCCGGTGAATGTCTGCCTGAATTCACCGCCGGGCGGGATATGCCCCAGGTTCACCGTCAAGCGATCGCGGAACTCAGCGGGAACCTGTATGCCGCCAGGCAGCCGCAATGCGTAATAAGCCGAAACCTCGCCCAACACACCCGTCGCAGTGTAAGCGCCCCGGTTCTGCACGCGAAGCGTAAAGGTGACGACCAGTCCATCCCCCAACAGCGCGCCCGACTCGTCCATACCGAGCAGCCAGTTGATGTTCACCGGATCGCTGCCCATCCCCTGCCACTGCCAGAGTTGCGCGGCATCCATGCCGCGCAGTGCGCCGACAGGCTCGACCAGCAGTGTGGCGTGCAGGTCGCTGTCGGTGTATTGCGGCGCGCCAGGCGTCAGGCTGCCGTTGGGGCACACGCCGGAGCCGAGGCTCGCCCAGTGATAGCGATAAGAGAGCGCGAATTCAGGCGCGTCGCTGCTGATGGCGTCCACGATGCGCGGGCTGTTGAGCGGGTTGCCGTTGGGCATCGCCGCCCAGAGGCTCAAGGCGCCCTCGTCGCTCGCCAGCGCGACCGCATCAAGCGATGTGGCCGCCGGATCGCCGATGCCCAGCAGGCCGAACGGCAGGTAGAGGTCGGTCTGCCCGTTGTTGACCGCTGCGATGAACTGGTACAGCGCGTTCTGCGCCAGGTCGCTTTCGAACGTCCAGTTGCTGCCGTCCCAGCGCAAGAGACTGGCCGTCTGCTCGTCTTGCACCCACACCAGGTAATCGGCGGCCATCGCGCCGACGGTCGTCGTCGGCGTGACGCCGGGCAGGTGGATGGTGGGGCCGGCGCCGTAGGGGTTGTAGGCGGTGGTCGCGCCGCCTGCCGTGAGGTCCAGGTAGATGAACAGGTCGCCGTCGTTGTTCCAGTTGGCGCCGGTCCAGGTCAGGCGCAATGCCTCCAAGTTCCACGTGGCATAGAAGCGTTGCTCGGCGCTCAGCGCAGCCCTCGGCAGCGCGCTCCGACCGACCCGCCGGTCCACGCCCACCTGGCTGCACCCGCTGTCCATCCAGCCGCGATACACGCCCAGCGGATTGGCGAGGTCAGGCCGGTCCAAATAATCCGGCGTGAAGGGACTATCGGCGTAGACCGGGCCGATGCTTTGACTGCGCGGATTGCCATAGATGTCCACCCCGGTGAGGTCGGCCCAGACCTTTTGCGCTTCGCCGGCCGTGAATGGATCGCTGCGCACGGTCGGGCCATAGGCGGTACCGGTGATGCTCAGTGTCGCCGTCGTTTGGGCCGTCCAGCGGGTCAGGTATCCGCCCACCCCACTGCCGTCGCTGGCCTCCGTCCAGGTGAGCGTCAACGTGGGCGACGGCTCGCGCACGGTCGCGCCGGGTTCCAAGACGCCGCTGCTGCTGGACAGCGTCAGCGTCACGGGCGTGGGCGGCGTGATGTCCACCACGACGATCTCGGTCGCCAGAGCCGTGTGTCCGGCCACGTCCGTCGCCTGTGCACCGATGGCATAGGTTACCCCGTCGGGCGTTCCGCCCAGGTACCACCCGCCCGCCCAGGTGCCGCTCACCACCGCCGCCGGCTGCCAGTCCTCGCTTCCGACCCGCCAGACGACATCCGGCAGACCGGTCGCCACATCGGTGACCCAGCCGGTCACGTCGAACAGTGGTGGATGATAGTGCGTGGTCGTCAGCACGGTGGGGGCGATGCCGACGGCCGGCGGGAGCGTATCCACGATGATGTCGGCCACGTCAACGGCCACATCGCCGCCCCAGGTCGTCAGGGTCGCCACGACCTGATGCGGCCCTTCGGTCGGCGTCCAGGCCGGCGTGGCCCAGAGCGTTTGGGTGAGCGCGCCGCTGGGCCAGTTGGCGGTATAGAGCACTCCGCCATCCACGGTGACCGTCAGCGCCTGCAGCGAGGAGACAAACGCCAGGGCCTCGCCCTGGATGGCAAAGGGCGTAAGGTCGTCCAGCACCGGCGGGACGTTCAGGACGGACACCTGCGCGCCCTCTGCGGGGCCAGGCAGCGTGAGCAGTTCGACGACGCAATGGCCGGCCGAGTCGCAGGCCGTCACACGCTCGGCGGGGCCGGGCTGCAACAGAATCGCGCGCAGGCCCATGCTCTCGTCGGCCAGGTAAGCATAGCCGCCGGCGTGGGCCAGGTCTACCGCGTGACCCGGCGTATCCAGCGCGCCGACCGACTGCGGGAACGCAGGAAATGCAACATCTATCATCTGCAGGCCACGGACGCCATCGGCCACCAGCGCGTGCGTCCCGGAGATGACGACGGCGCGGGCCAGCCCCGGCGTGTCGAACGAGGCCGCCAGTGTGGGCGTGGTCGGATTGGAGACGTTGATGATTTGCAGGCCGGCCACGTCGGCGGCCACGTAAGCATACGAACCGGAGACGGCGACGTCCCAACCCCTGGCCGGAAGCGCATAGTGACCCAGTTCGGTCGTGGCAGGCATCTGGAAGATGCGGAGCGTGTTGCCGCCGTCCTCGGTCACGTAGAGCCGGTCACCCACGGCGGCGACGCCGCGCGGCTGGCCGGCCGTGGGGATGTGGTTCACGTAGGCGGGGTTGTCGGCAGCGGTGAGCACCAGCACGCCCCACACGCCGGAGACGTTGGCCGGCACGTGCAGGTAGCCGTTATCGCCGCCGATGGCGATGCCGTGCGCCAGTTCCGTTCCGGTGACGGTATAGGCGCCAGCATATTGCGGCTGGGCCGGGTTCGAAACGTTGAGCACCACCAGCCGGTCGCCGGCGGGGTCGTCCACCACCAGGTAGGCATAGTTCCCGGCGACGGCCACATCCACTGCCAGCGCCTGCCCCGAAAGCGGATAGACGCCCGCCAGGCGCGGCTGCTGCGGGTTCGAGATGTCCACCACCCGCAGGCCGCCGTGCCCATCGGCTACGTAGGCGTAATTTCCGGAAAGGGCCACGCCCTGCGCCAGGCCGGGCGTGTTGAGCGCGCCGGCTTCTACCAGCGAAGGCGGCATCGCCAGGTCGCAGGTTGCCGTCAGGCGATAGAGCCGCTCGTTGCCGTTCGGCCTTTGCCCCGTCAGCGCCACGTACCAGGGCGATTCGAACGGCTCGCGCGTGGTGAACACGCCCGCGCCGCACGGCGAGGAAAAGCCCGGCACGACCAGGTTATAATCCTCGGCGGTGGCGGTGTAGCGCAACTTGCCGTTCACCGTTGTGCGCGTGATGGTCACGCGCGGGGCCAGCGTGTCCACTTCGCCGCGCCAGGCACCCTGGCTGCGCACGGAGGTGTCCACCAGGCCATAGCAGTCCTCACCGCGCACGTCGAAGCGATAAGAGCCTTCGAGGCCGAACGGAGGCTGTGTGCCCCACACGGCCGATCTTGTGCCTGCGCCGTCCAGGTTGTCCACCGCCTGCCAGCCGCCGGCGGCCAGCGCCTGGATTTCGAGCGCAGAGAGCGCGCGCGGATAGATGCGCACGTCGTCTATGTCGCCGGCAAAGTTGAGGTCATATGCGCCGCTGCCCGATTGCCGCGAGCCGATGGAGACGATGTGGGTATTGGCGTCCAGCGGGCCGCGCGCGGCAGGGCAGGAGTTGTTCAGCACGCCATTAACGTAGATTCGCTCCGTGGCGCCATCATACGTGCCGGCCACGTGAACCCATTGTCCGGGAGTGAGCGGGGCGTTGCCCCAGCACGCTGTACTAAACACATCGCCTGTCTTGAAAAAGTAGAAGCGGGGCACACCGCCATAATCAAAGTCCAGCGCCCACACCTCCCCGCCAGCGCCCGTGCCTTTGGCAGCGAGCGGCGCGCCATATTCCGCAAAATTGTCGGCCTTGATCCAGCCAGCGATGGAGATATAGGGCGGGTTCAGGCTGGGGCTATCGGGCACGCTGACGTAATCATCCACGCCGTCAAAGTGCAACGCGCGCGGGCCGACCGCACCGGGGACGGCTTTGTTAAGCGCGTCGCCTGCGCCGCTGTTCAGCACGGCCTGGTGCGCCCAGCCCGATGTGTCCTCCGGCGTCGCGCCGTTCACCGCCCACGCCTGGTCGAATGGCAACGCCAACGCCGGCCCGCTGCCCCGGTACAGCGCCCTGACTTGGTCTGCCGAGAGGGCGTGGTCCAGGACGTATACCTCGTCAATGATGCCCGGGAAAAAGTCCCCGTCCTGCCGCAGGTTGCTGCCGATGGTGGTCGGGCCGTTGCACTGTCGCATCACGCCCGACGCCGGCATATTGGCCACCTCTTCCCCATTGAGATAGAGGCGGAGCCTCTGGCCGTCATACGTGCCGGCCAAGTGCGCCCAGGTGTTGACCGGCAGCCATTGGGTCGCCTGGAGATACTGCGGCGGCATACCGTCAACATAGACGGTAAAGCCGATATATTGTCCGCCGAGTTCATTCAACGTGAGCGCCGCGCCGCAGCCGCTGACCCAGGAGCGGTTATCCTTGTAGGCTACGATGACCTGACGGTCGGGTGTGTAATATGGAAGCCAGACCCAGGCGGCAATGGTCGTGGTGGTGAACGCGCCGAAATTATCAAAGCGCACGGAATCGCCCTGGCGGTAGTCGAAACGCGCGGCATTGCCGATGTGGCCGGTCGCTCCGGTAGAGGGGCAATTCGCGTCCTGGCAACTGCCTGTCAGCCGTTGTGGCCCCACGTCCTGAACGCGCAGCGTGCCGTTGACGTCCGGCTGGTCCTCGAATGGCACGTAGAGCGCCGTGCCGGCGAGCAGGCGATCGTTATAGTAGGTCGTGCCGGGCGTGTTGGGCACAAACTCGGTCTGCACCTGACACACACCGGCGGTGTGATAGTAAGGCCCGCAGGCGTCCGAGCGGACGTCGAACTGGATCAGCGCGTACTCGCCGGCGCTGGGCGTCCAACTCGCCACCGCTTCGCCGCACACGCGCGCGGTGCCGGTGACCACGTTGGCGCCGATCGTGTTGGTGATGCTCACCCAGCAATAGTCGTTCCGCGAGGCCAGCCCGCTCCATTCGACGCCGGCCGGCTGCGTGTACACTGCCGCGTGGTGCAATATTTCTATTTCTTGGGCAGGGTCGCCGCAATAGATGGATACGCCGGTCTCGCCGCTATCGCTGCCGACGGTGTAGGTCACAACCACCGGAACCGGGTCGTCGGTCGCATTGCCGCGCAGCCAGGCCGTGTCGGTCACCATCGCCGGGACGCCAGCCTCCAGGTTCGTGGCCGGCGCGGTTGCGTCCACGCTGAAAGTACGTGGGACGATGATCGGCGGATTGCCGCCGTAATTCTCCTCCCACCGCACGGTGTGCTGGTTGCCGACCCGGTCGGCGGCCTGGACCGTGATGCTGTAGATGCCGCTGGGCTGCGCGTCCCAAATCTGATAGTCTATCGTCCACGAGTTGCCGCTCACCGTCGCCAGTTGGTCGCCTGGCCGCACCAACGCAGCAGTGGAATCATTCCCGGCCCAGCGGATGATCTTGGAAAGCGACACGCGCACCGTGTCGGTCTGCACACCGCTGCCGGGGTAACCGCCGGGGAGCGATGGATCGGCAATCGTCCCGCTCAGGTGAACAACCCAGACATCGCGCTGGCTAGGGTGCAGCGTAGCAGAGAGGGAAGAGTTGGCCTCCAGGCTATCGAACCCCACCTGGGGCGGCGTGCTGTCCACGTAGAGGGTGTAGGTGCGCGTGGGCGTCTCGGTGTGCGAGACGACGTCGGTGGCGCGGGTCTGGAGCCCATAGCGTCCCTCGCCGGGAGGCGTAAAGGTGGGGCAAAAGGCCGTGTCGCCCGCAGCGTCCAGGCAGGCCGGGGCCGCCGTCCACGTATAGGACAGCCCGTCCCTGGTGACGCCCAGCTCGACCGCGGCGATGGACGAGGTGGACTCGTGGGCCTCGACGTGCATCACATAATCCCGGTTCTGCAGGAATGGGAACGCGGGGTTGTACGAGCGCAAGGTGGAGGATGGCCAGTCGTTATCCACCAGAATATTTTGGCTGGAGCGCGATTCGACCCACCTGGCCTGGTAGCGGAAGAGGTCGCGTACCTCAAGTGGGGAGAGGGCGTGGTCGTAGAGCGTCACTTCGTCCAGCCGGCCGGCAAAGTACGTCGGTCCAAGATATTGCCCGTTGCCAATGAGCAGGGGGTCATCATTCACGCAAGCCGGGTGGCCCCAATAATCACTAAATTGCTGGTACCCGTTGACGTACAGCCGCACCGTCAATCCGTTGTACGTCGCCACCACGTGATTCCATTCATCCGGCACCAGGTTCACTCCCGCGGTGGTGCTGTTCGAGGAGCAATAGGGTTCGGTCGCAACGCGCAGCCTCACCTGTCCGGAATACTGGTCGATATACAATTCATAGTTACTGCCGCCGCTGCCGATGCCCTTGTGCAGCAGCACCTGTCTGCCGGATGTGATGCGAACAGGCTTTACCCACACGCTGAGGGTGAACTGGGTCAGGTCGAGCGGCGCGCTATCGGTAACGGTGATGACATCGTTCCCGTCGAACTCGGCGGCGGTGCCGACCTGGCCGCGGACCGCCTCGCCGACGGTGGGGCAGGCCGCGCCGCTGCACACGCCGTGGTTGCCGTTGGCGTCGTCGGTGAACGTGGTCGCGCCGAGCGGGTCGTCCAGGTGCATCTGGAAGACGGGCGCGGCCTTGAACATTCTCTGGAGCTCGGCGTCGTCCAGCGCGCGGCTAAAGACGCGCACGTCGTCTATGCGGCCGTCAAAGTATTGGCTGCCGGCGGGGTTGCCGCCGACCGCAATTGGATTTGTGGTGCTATTGAGCGTAACGGTGCCGATATAGGTCTGCGGACCTCCGTTCTTGGAAAAGAGCACACCTATGCCAGAGATGAACACCGCCGTGACGTGCTGCCAGCGGTTCACTTCTACGGTGGCGGAGGTGTTGATGATGGTGGAGCCGTTGGATACGGCCCACACATTGTTATTGCGCAGCAGCGACCAGCCATTGCCGCTGCTGAGCACCGGGTGCACCCCAGGACTTGTGCTGCTGGGATAGACCCAGGCCATCATCGTCGCGCTGGAATTGGTCCACTGGTCGAGCAAGAGCGATGTAGTGAGCGCATCGTCTACGCCGTCGAACAGCGCGGCCTGGTTCATGCGCCCGCTGACGCCGGTGACAGGGCAGGCGGAGCCGGCGCAATAGGCGTTGCTCTGCCCGCTCGGGTTTGCTGCGTTTTCCAGGCTCTGGCTTCCGGGCGCGTCGTCCAGCGGCAGGTAGAGCGCCATCGCTCCCGCCCGGTACAGTTCGTTCACCTCGTCGGCATCCAGCGGGCGTCTGTAGATGGACAGTTCGTCTATCCGCCCTGTAAACAAGTACGAGGATGGGGCGGCGGCGCCCACAAAGAACGTGCCAGAGCGCGGGGAGCCGGTCACGTTCCAGGGACCTCCGGCGATGCCGTTCACATAGAGGTTGACTTGAGCGCCGTCGTAGGTGACCACGACGTGGTTCCAGGTGTTGAGCGTCAGCGCATAGGAGACATTAAATGCCTCTTTCCACTGGCTTCCATCGCCAAAGCCAAAGCGAAGCCTTGTGCCTGTCCTGAACAGTGTAGGCCCGGAGTTCGAGGGAGAAGCGGTATCGTAATTGCCCCAGATTGCCTGATCACCACTATTGCTATCCGGATATACCCACGCGGCGATGGTAAACCTGCCGCCGCTCAGGTCCAGGCTGGATGATGGTTGGACGGCCAGGCAGTTGCTTCCGTCAAAGCGAGCCGCACCGCCCACAATCCCAGGCCCGGTCGAACAGGGATTGGGATAGGTGGAGCAAACTGCGTGGTTGTTGAGGCCCGATGAATCGGCAAAAAAGTACGACGGATTTTCCATTTGCAGCCGCAAAGCGGGCCGGCCGTAGAGCGCGGCGATTTCTTCCGGCGTCAGCGCGCGCCGGTAGATGTACACCTCGTCCATCGAGCCGTTGAACGGGGTAGTGGGATTGCCCGAACCGTTATTCTCCGCGCCAAGCCAGATGGGCGTGTTGGAGTCTATTTGGTTCAGGTCGGCGGCGCTCGTGCCAGAGCCGCCTGGCGCTCCATCCACGTAGGTGGTCCATTTGCCGGCGCCGTCACGGACGACGGCCACGTGATGCCATTCATCCGGATAGACCCAACCGCCGTTGTAGGTCAACGTCCCGCCACTGCCATCTACCTGCAGGTCCACCCTGAGTTCTCTGCCGGCAAGATACACACGCAGGTTGTCCTGAGCGTTTTTCCAACTCAACAGGGTACCATCCCAACTGCCAGGTTTGACCCACATCGCAATCGTCAGGCCACCCGTGCCAAAGTCAAAGCCGGGCGAATCTTGAACGACCAGGTAATCATTCGCGCCGTCAAAGCGCACACCATTGCCCAGGTAGCCGGGCACGCCGCTGGCCGGGCAGGTGGAACCAGAGCAGGTGGCGTTGCGCAGCGGCACGTTGCCTGAATGGTCCATAAAGGTCGTGGCCGAGGCGGGCTCGTTCAGCGGCAACCACATCTCGGCGCCGTTGGATTGCTCGCGCCAGTCGGTGATGAGCGCGCCGGCCACCTGCGTCAGGCTGACCGGCTGCGAGGCGGTCATAGAAGCCACGCCCAGCGTGCCGGATAGCGTCGCCTGGGTGCGCGGCGGCAAGATAAACTGGACGGGCGGCACGCCGGCGGTATCGAGGATGGCAGGAGGCGAACTGGCAAGCGAAAACAGCCCCTGGGCAAAGCGGCTGTCCAGTTTGTTTTCCACTGTGGCCGTGTAGCGCATGGTGTCGCCCCCGCGGACGATGAAATCGTTCGGGTTGTGCGGGACGCCGATTTCCGTCACCTTTGCCTCCAGCCCCAGCACGTTCGGATCCGAGACGACGCGCGGGTTGAGGCCGAACGCCTTTTCCTTGAAATCCGACAGCCCGTCGCCGTCGGTGTCGCGCTCAAGCGGGTCGGAGGTGACCAGGGTGCGCAGTTGATTGCCATTGGTGTCGAAGGCATACACAAACTCCCAGCCATCCACCTCTTCTTTATCCGTCAGCCCATCGCTGTCGCTGTCCTGGCGGCTGGGGTCGGTGCGCAGGCGGGTTTCCTCGGCGTCGTCCAACCCGTCGCCGTCGGTGTCGGAGCGCGCCGGGTCGCTGCGGTGCTGCGATTCGTACAGGTCGGAAAGGCCGTCGCCGTCGGCGTCCCACTGGCTGTCGTCCGGGTCCGAGCCGCCATCGGCCGCGTTGCGCAGGCCGTCGCCGTCCAAGTCTTTCTGACGGGGGAAGGTCACATTCCCGGTCTGCCCCCAGGCCAGGCTATAGCCGCCGTGCTTGGCAACGGCCTGATAGAAACCATCCAACGTTGCCGGAAAGACGTCGAAGGAAAAGATCTTGCCCAGGTCGGTGTGTAGAGTCCCTTTGCTGGTGCGCAGCCAGCAGGCAACCACAAGACCGATGCCGACACATTCCTGAGCCGGCAGCGCGTAGCCTTCGGCCAGGAACAGCCGCACCGGCTGGTTGATGCCGGCCTGCTCCAGCCTGGCGTTATCGCCTTCCGGCGAGACGAGAATATAGACCGGAGCTGCATATCTGGGAAAACGCTGCGACGGCTGGCCGGTGGCCTGCCAGGGTGGGTTTTGTGTGCCGCGCTCAATGTTCTGATGAATATCCTGACGCGCCGACTGCAAGCGATACACAAAGGTGGACGAGCGGAGCGTGGCAGAGTTCCACTGCCAGGAGTACAGGAACGCTTTCCAATCAACCGGAAATTCAGCAAATTGAATCGTGTTTCTCACCCTGGCGGTGAACTCGAGTTCATTGCCGGCGACAAGTCCCTGTTCGGGATGGCGGATGACATAGTCGAATGGGTCGGCAAACTGGAATCGGCCTTCCTCGGCAATGTTCACCATCACGTTGTAACTGTAGGGCGTAAAGTACATCGCCAATGCTGACGAGACGCCGCCGCACAGGCTTGCGCCAACCCTGTCCTCATCCCAGCCACGTGCTGCGCACATCAGGCTAACCACCGCATCAACCAGCGCAATGATGGCAACGATCAATTGCCCATAGATGGGAATCAGCGCGATGACGAACAGGACTATGGCGGCAATGATCTGGCCAATGGCGGCAGACACCGCCATCGCAATCGCCTCAGCCGTCTGGGGTCCCAAGACAATCGCGGCGATCATGACGGCGATAGCAGTCCCTACAGCAATGACCGTCCCAATGACACCTGCCCATCTGGCAGCCTTGGACACCTGATTGGCCGCGCAAGTTGCATACTTGACAACCGCCATAGCGATCCCGACCGTCGCCAGGGCAAATGAGATTGAGGTGGAGGCTATCTTCAACCTCGTTGCGGTCTCTCCGGACGTAAAGGCGCCCGCCACACCACAGGCGATCGCGGCCGCTGTGGCAAGACCCAGGCCGACAGTTCCAGCTCTTTGGAATCCGTCTGAAGCGAGTTTTTTCAGGAATGGCAACCGGGTGGTGATCTTGCCGAGGGCCCTCTCACCAAGCCCTTTCAAAGCAGCCTGCGCCCTGGTGGGGACCGCCGTTGGCAGTCCAGAGACCGGTGAAGGCGGATTAAACGAAGGGAACTTTTCCAGGATGCTTTCGGTGATCAGGTCGTTGACGGCCTGAAGCGCGCCGCCGACCTCCTCGATTTTATCAGCAACTTGCTCTGTCACATCCTCGTCTTTCGGCGACAGGCCGAGTTGTAACGCCTGTTCGCCGACGGCCACCAGCCCCACCCGGCCCTGCATCATCGAGAAGTAATAGGACTGGGCCAGCGTGATCTGGCCCACCTGCACGTCCTTGCGCCAGTCTTCCGGCAACTTGGGATCCTCCGGGAAGCGGTTGGCAAAGCGCGCGTACATACTGTTCCAGTATTCGGCCACCGGGTACGCTTGCCAGCGCCCATCCTTGTAACGGTAAGGCGCCCAGCTCATGCTGGCCAACGTTTCCACCGACCGGCCTCCCAGATTAAAGGTCACCCGCGCGCCGGAGATAGTCACCTCGTTGCCCATGCCCAACTCGGCAGCGCGGTAACGCTCGTCGCGGAGGAACAACAGCGTCGGCGCGTCGGCGCCCTGGTCTTTGTACGTCGTAAAGTTGTTATTCAGAATCCTGACCGTTTCCGTCATCATCACGTAGGCGACGTAATCCTGCTGCGGGTAGGAAAAGGTGGCCACTTGCAGCGTGGCGGTGAGCGGCACGCCCAGCCGGTCGGTGATGGTGACATTGGACCCCAGCGGCGGGTCGAAGCGGCCGGCAATGCTCGTGTCGGCCACCTGGCGGCCCTCCGCGTGGGTGACCACGCCGATGTCGCGCAACGTGTTATTGTTCTGGTCGCGGCCGGTCAGATAGGTCTGCTCCAGCCCCAGCGCCATCAGCCACAACCAGTCATCGTACTGACGGTCGTACTGACTTTCGGCGGCCGGGTCTTCCCAGGCAATGGCCACGTCCGTGCCGTGGTCTTCGCGCACGGTCAGGCCGGTGAGGTACCAGTCGTCATAGTAGGTGTGGACGATCTGCGTGTTATCCAGCACCCAACTCTCTCGATACTTGCACCAGTCCTCGCTGGTTGCGTCCGAGCCGGGCGGCATGGGGCGGCAATAGTCGGCGAGCATCTGGACGAGCCAGACAACGCGCACCCTTTGCGCCGCGCCCAGACTCGTCCCGCGCGGCGTGTAGGGGACGCGCGCGCCAAAGGCTGCCCGCCCGCCGCCGGTCTCGTCGGCGACGACGGTGAGCGGGATGAGCAGAGCCACGCGGCCATCTCCCAGGTCGCGCGCCGAAGCGCCGTAGGCCCGCAGCGGCTCGGTGTCAATCATCCTGTCCATGTAAGGGCCGTTCGGGACGTCGGCGATGGTGGCGCAGGCGGCAGTGTGGCCGTCCGCCTTGAGCACCAGGACGTGCGCGCCGTCGGCCAGCGTCAGCAGGTCGCGATTGGAAATGTCCCGCGTCTGCCCGTTCGAGACCTGACCCAGCGAAACGTCGAGCACGCCGCCGTCGCACGCGCCGGCGTAAATCTCGGCGGTGACCGGCGATGTCCCCTGGAGTTGGAAGCCCAGCCGCGTGGCGCTGCCCACCTGCGACAGGTTGACGGTGGCCGAAAGCCAGGTGGTCAAGACCGGCGGCTGAGTGGTGATGGGCCACGACGCATCCACGCCCTGCGCCTGCACGCGGGTGCGCAGCGTGGTGGTCAGCGGCAGGGGGAGGTCGTTGCCCGCGAGTTCCACTTCGAGCATGGGGATGAGGCGCGTATCGCCGTTGCGGCTGCGCGGGTCGTTATCCGCGTCCTGCGCGCTCATATAGTCGGCGAACGTCGAGTCGTTGCCGCGCCGGCGCTGCACCTGGCCGTCTTCATCGCCGCTGGGCCAGTCCAACACGTTGAGCGCGTAGGTCAGGTGCTGTGGATTGACCGGGCGCAGTTGCAGGTCAACCAAAACAGGATAGTTGGCGTTCAGCCCGTTGACCACCAACTCGAAGGGACGTTCGCGGTTGAAGGGCGTCGCCTGGCCCACCACAACCGTGGGGGCCGTATCAATCCGGTCGGGGACGCCGTCGCCGTCGTCGTCGCGGTCGAACAGGTCAGGCGTGCTGTCCCGGTCAGTGTCGGGGCAGGTCTGAGAGGTCGTCCCCAGGCCAGGGCACTCGATGGTGTCCGGCCGACCATCGTTGTTGCTGTCCACCGAGTTGGGGTCGAGGTACCAATGCCGTCCGCCAAAATCAAAGCCGCGCACTTCGGTCCCGTCGGGGATGCTGTCGCCATCGGTGTCGGGGAACGTCGGCTCGCTGCCCAGGCGCAGCACCTCCCAACTGTCCCACAAACCGTCGCCATCGGTATCGGGTCGTTTCGGGTCGGTCTGGTACTGTCGCTCCTGGCAATCGGACAGGCCATCCTGGTCGCTATCTTGGGCCTTTTCGTCGTCGGTGCAGACCACACCGGCGGTCGTGCCTCCGCCGGCGCCTGCCGCCTGTCCGGCGGCTGCGGGCGCGGCGAGCGGGTCGCGCAGCGGGTCCCAATCCGATCCCAGCAACTCTTCCTCAAGGTCGCGCGCCGCCGTCTGCGCTTCCTGCTCCTGCTCCAGCGCGGCCTGTCGGGCAGCCTGGCGTTCGGCAAAGGCGGCCACCTGGTGGCTCTGCAACAGCGGGGTGACAATCATCGAGACGATCACGGAGAGTGAGAGGACGGTGTAAGCCTTCTTCAAGCGGCTGTGGGTGATGAGCACAGCCACCAGCCCAATACAACCCAGGAACAGGCCCATCTGGCTCGCCGCACGCCGTAAGGACAAGGTGATGCCTTGTCCCTCCCACGTGCGCGGCAGCCTCAGCACGCCGGCCAGACGTTCCGCCCAGGTCGAAGAAGCCATCAACCGCTGCCGGTCAAAACCCGAAAAGTCGGTCTGGATTTGCGCTTCGACCCGGTCGCCGTTTTCTTCGGGGGGATACTGGACGTGAACGGATAGACGCAGTGGAAGGCCATCGTCGTCAATCCAGATTTGGCCCTGGCCGGTGACGCCGCGATACAGGTTCGAAGTCTCCAGAGTCAATCCAACCGGCAGTTCGCCCTTTTCGATCAGGTGGCGCTCCAACTGGTCGCGCAGGTGCGTGGCAAAGGCGGGGCCATCTACATCGAAGCGATAGTGCGTCACGCCCTGAGCTTCGTCTGTGGCCTCCAAGCGGACGTTCTTCGCGCCGGCCAGGTAGGCCAGCAGGTCGTTGCCGGGGGCGAATGCGCCGGAGAAATCGGGAATCTCTTCCCACACACCGCCCAGTTGGCGGCCATAGGCGCGGTCGCCCTCGATGCGCACCTCGACGCCGTCGCGCGCGTTCAAGACGCTTCCGCCATCCTGCCACAGGGTCATCAGTAAGGTGCGTTCTGGCAGATTTGCCTGCCCTTCGATATGCAGCGTATCCTGGCGGCTGCTACGCCCTATGTTCGCTAACTTGGGCGCAGGATGCGTGGTCTGCACAATTTCGGTCGCGAAGTGATAGACGCCGGCTTGCCTGGCGCGTTGCCAGGCGGCTTGCACTTCTTCATCAGTGGAAAACGATCGCACGCCCGACTTAAGGGGAAACAGCGCCGTTACAGCAAGGAGTAATCCAGCAGCGAGCACAAATAACGAACGAGAAAACCAAGAATACTTCATCCTCTACCTCTCTACACACAAACTGCTTAAGGAAAGCACTCACGTCTAAAAGGAGCAAAGAGTGACTCCCCACCACCACATTTCAGTTTGGATTCTGTCCAACAGTCCCAACGCTCTCAAAAAGGGGCATGGACAAAGGCGGAGACGATAAGATGATGATTTTTGTCGTTGTTGGTAGATTATCACAATATACCTCAAAATGCAAATACTACACCGTAAACGGGGCATTTCAGAATGGGGGCGACTTTTCTTAAATTGCACCGCAAAGCACGTAGTGTCCACAGAGTTACCCGAAATAAGCAGGAGCCAGACTACAAAAGTCTCACGAGGTACCTGATTGAGCCAATGTGTACGCTAAACAACAGGTCTGCAAAGTGAAGTACCGGTGCGCCTGGTATATTTTCGTACTATGGCTGGCCCGCTGCGGTAGTCAAGCCTATGGCAGGATAGACCCCCCGCAGGTGATACGCCTGCGTGCTGCCGCTACCGCTGCGATTGTAGACCTGGATGTAATACCAACCCGCCGGCAGCGTCCCGGTGCGAATGTGCTCGTTGGCGTTCCCCAATTCGCCGGAGTGCCCCACCAACCCCAGAGTGGAGTCGCGCAGCGTAAGGTCATAATCCTGTCCCGCTACGATATTGCTGAGCCAGAGTTCTACACTCTGGGCGCTCTGCAGAGAGATAAAGTAATAATCCTGTATGTCCGCCCCGCTGGTGAAGCGACCATAGTAAGTCAGTCCAGAGACGAGTGGACCGTTTGCCTGGGGTATGGCAGCGTCATTGGGTTCTTTCTCCCACAAGACATCTACCATTTGCACATTCGACCAACCACTCGCGCCATAAGCGTTGCGCGCCTGGACACGGTAATAGTAGCGCGTGGGGCCTTTGTCGGTGAGGATTGTGCTGGTATTCGTATCGGAATAGACCTCTACGGCGTCGCTAAAGCTGCTGTCCTTAGCTTCTTGCAAGAGATATGACGTAGCGCGTTCTGTGCTACTCCAACTAAGGGTGTATTCACCGTAGCCATTAGGGTTGTTGATGACATTCAACACTGGTACGCCGGGGATGGGTGGCCAGATATGTAGAACGAGCGGCAAATAAACGGCGAATCCTTCGTCTATCTGGGCAGCGTAGGTCACCATAACCGTCGCTACATTCGAGGTGTTACCCTGATCATCGGCTACCGTGTAGGTAATCGGCGTCGGATCGCCAATCAGACTCTCCTCCGGCGTGAAAGTAATCGCCCCCGTGATGATACTCACCGACCACGTTCCCTGACCCGCCACGTTCAGGCTCTCGCCGGGATTCACGGTGCCCATAATCTGCACCGAGGCCGGATCCAACGTCCGGCCTGCTGCTGCCGAATCATTCGCCAGCACATCCACCGTCACTGCCCGGCCTACCGGATTGCCCAGCGAGACATCATCAACGGCTATCGGCGGCTCCGTATACGTGACCGTCACCATGGCCGGGTTGGAAACGTTGCCCTGATCATCCGCCACCGTGTAGATGATCGGCGTCGGATTGCCGTGCAGGTTCGCTTCCGGTGTGAAGGTAATCGCGCCTGTGACCGTGTACACCGACCAGGTGCCCTCCCCCGGCACCACCAGACTCGCACCCGCCTGGGCCGTACCCGTGATCTGCACCGAGGCCGGCTTCAGCGTCCGGCCCGGCGCGGCCACATCATTCGCCAGCACATCCACCGTCACCGCCCGGCCTACCGGATTGCCCAGCGAGACATCATTCCTTGCCAGGGGAGTATCGGTATAGGTAACCGTCACGGCGGCCGGATTGGAAGTGTTGCCCTGATCGTCGTCTACCAGGTACGCAATTGGCGTCGGATTACCCTCGAATGTCACCGCCGGCGTGAAGGTGATTACACCGGTGTTTGGATCGACCGTCCACACCCCCTCACCAACCACCGTCAGCCGCTTGCCATCACTCCCAGCATCGGCGCCCACGATCCGCACTGATGCCGGCTCCAGCGTCCGGCCTGGCGCAGCCTGGTCGTTAGCCAACACATCCACTGTCACCGCGCTGCCCACTGCATTGCCCAGAGACGCATCGTCGTTTGCCACCGGCCGTAGGGTGTAGGTGACGGTTACCGTCGCCGCATTGGAGGTGTTACCCAGCACATCATCCACCGTGTAGCTGATCGGCGTTGGATCACCGCTAAAGCCCGGTAGAGGTGTAAAGGTGATTGCGCCGGTGGTTGGATTCACCAACCAGACACCCTCGGTAAAAACGACTAACATCTTTCCATCTGGACTCAGCGTGCTGCCAGGAGGCGGGTTGACGATCATCACCGTGGTGGGACTTATTGGAAGATCACCCCGCACGTCATTGGCCAGCACATCCACGGTCACTGCCTGGCCGATTGGATTGCCCAAGGACGGATCCGGATTCGCCACCGGCGGGGCCGCGACAAGTGGCGTGGTGACCGTATCGGTCACCGGGGCTAGCGGACTGCCATTCGGAGCATTGGCAATGGCGGTTGCCCTGTTGACGATCCCACCCGCCATAAAGTCCGATTCCCGCACCACATAGGAACCGGTCAGAACACAGGTCGCGCCCAGGGTCAAAATGCCGCAATGCTCGCTGGCAGGCGTAATCACCGTGTCGCTAACCACTCCATTGAAAAGCGTCACGTTTCCCGCGTTGGTTGCCGTGATCGTATAGGTCAGCAGGGTCCCCAGCGCAATCGGCGTTGCACTCTGCGCTGTCAGCGCCTTGTCCACCGTCAGCGCCGGATGTTGGGGAATCGGCGTAGTGACGGTATCGGTCACGGCTACGGGCGTCTCGTTACTAGTCGCCCGCCCCGTGTTGACGATCCACCCTGCATCCACATCCGCCTGGGTGACGGTGTACCTGCCCACCAGTGTACAAGCACCGCCCGGCCCCACGCTCGGACAGGTCGCCCCGTTCGGCGTGAGCAGCGTGTCACTCACACCGACGGTATGCAAGGTCACGTTGCCGGTGTTGGTTGCCGTGATCGTATAGGTCAGCAGGGTCCCCAGCGCAATCGGCGTTGCACTCTGCGCTGTCAGCGCCTTGTCCACCGTCAGCGCCGGCTGCTGCGGGATCGGCGTGGTGAGCGTGTCGGTCACCGCCACGGGCGTCTCGTGACTCACCGCCCTGCCGGTGTTGACGATCTGCCCGGCATCCACATCCCCCTGGGTGACAGTATACCTGCCCACCAATGTACAGCTTGCCCCCTCCGGGAGTGTCGCGCACGGCGTCGTGCCGCCGGTCGGTGTGAGCAATGTGTCGCTGACCACCACATTAGAAAGTGTCACGTCCCCCGTGTTGGTTGCCGTGATTGTGTAGGTCAGCACTGTACCCGGCACGATGGGGGTCGTGCTCTGGTTCGTCAATGTCTTGTCTACCGTTAGTGCCGGATTTTGAGTTTTGAACGACCACCAGACGCCGCCATCGGCATAAGTTATCCCGCCCTCAGCATCGATGGCCCGCACCTGCCAGTAATAGGTGGTATTGTTCACCAGATCGTTCGGCGGCAGCGCCACCGTACCGGAGGGAATCCATCTGTCTCCCGCACATACACCGTCGTTGACCATATCGTAACAGTACTCGTAGCCGACTGCGCCCGCGCTGTCCTGCCACGACAGGGTAGGAAACAAAGGTTGGCCCGTAGCGCCATTCGGTGGGGTGATTTTGCCAAACGGGCCTGGAGCACCCAACACCGGCGTAGCCGGCATGGGTACCAATAACATAACGAGCAAGATAAGCCGTAAACCATAGTTTCGCAACATCAAAGTGCCTCCACACAATAAGATTGTTCCCCCATACCAGCAAGTGTGATTAGGACGCAGATTTTCGCTGATGCACGCAGATCATTTTAGGAATCAGCGGAAATCTACGCGAATCTGCGTCCAAAATCGTGCCGGGGCTTATTCAGGAAAAGTCTACTATCCGTGAACAACCGGCGCACCCAAAGAGATAACGCTGCACACAAAGACCCGATAGTCGTATACATATCGCCATCTACATCCAAGCAGCTCATCCGGCGCTCTCCACACGGCTACGGTTGCGGCGGCTGGCTGGTAGGCTCCGGCGGCGGAGGATTGGTAGGCAACGGCGGCGGTGGATTGGTGGGTAACGGCGGTGGCGGGTTGGTGGATACAGGCGGCTGCTCAACAGGTGGAGATGGCGTCGCAGTCTCGGTGGGTGTTGGTGAGAGTGTGGGTGAGGGCGTGAATGTAGGCGTGCGGCGTACACGGGTCGGCGGAATCCGCGTGGGGGTCGCGGTGGGTGTTAACGTTGGTGTGACGGTAGGGGTGCGAGTGGGCGTAGGGGTAGCCGTTGCTGTGGACGTGCGGGTGGGTGAGGGTGTGAGCGTAGGCGTAGCCGTCGGCGTCGGCGCAGGTGGAATGATCAGGAGTTGTCCCAGGATGACCGTGCGCGACGCTAACATATTGACCTCGCGCAGGGCATCAATGGTGACGCCATGTCGAGACGCGATACCGGCCAACGTATCCCCTTCCCTGACAACGTAATAAGACTCGCCGGGCCTCAAGGTTGGGCGGGGCTGAGGCGTGGGTGTGGACGTGGCTGTTGCGGTGGCTGTCGGTGGCAAGACGGTTCCAGTAACAGCGGGCGGCGCAGACTGCGACCGCAAGTTGGCACGGTTCAGTAGGATCAATCCACCCACCGCCAGCAGCAAAAGCACGCTCGCCCCGGCCATCACCCACATACCTCGGCGGTGTGCAGCGGATGCGGGCCGCAGTCTGAAGGCAGCACTCGCCGCTTCCCAGGCTAATCCAATGCGGCGCTGCAACGCCTCAGGCCATAACCGCCGCAGCCCTGGATAACGCACACGCCCTTGCTCTTCCTCATCGCCGGCAGCATGGTAGCGATAATATTGCCGATAGTATGCCGCACCCTGCCGTATATCAAGCCGATTGACGATCACCCCCAGCAGACGGGCCTTTGCCCGCTGGAGTTCCTGAACAGCGCGTTTCGCCATACCCCGACGAGTACCACCGGCATTGGTCACCAGCAGCACGCCGCCTTCCTTCATCTGTGCCGCGAGGACCACCGCGTCGGTCACTGCCAAAACCGGTGAGCTATCGAAGAGCACCAGATCGGCCTCGTCCAATAACGCCTTAATCACCTGGCTCATCCGCTCCGAACCCAGGGCCTCGGCTGGATTTGGCAGAGGACGACCACAGGGCAATAAGCGCAGATTCTCCACGCCGGTTTCCTGAAGATAAGTCCTTACCGCAAGCTCTGAAGCCAGGAGGAGACTGCTCAAACCTTCTGCATTGGGGACATTGAAGAACTTGTGGAGCGCAGGACGCCGCAGGTCCGTGTCGACCATGATAACCCGCACGCCCGCCTGAGCCATCGCTACCGCCAGATTCGCCAACGTCAGACTTTTCCCATCTGCCGGAACGGGGCTGGTGACCATCAAGGTACGCATAGGCCGGTCGACGAAAGAGAAGCGGAGTCTCGTGCGCAGTGCTCGATAGGCTTCAGCCTCAGGAGAGAAGGGCTGGCGGCTGACAATGAGCTTCTCCGAGTCGCTCTTACCTTCGATACGGGCGATAGCGCCCAACACGGGGAGTTGCGTGAGCCGGGTGACCTCGTCCATCGACTTGATGGTATCGTCGAAGGACTCGATGAGCATAACGGCGCCCACCCCCAGTCCTAGCCCGATAGCCGCGGCAATCAGTACCGTCTGGAGCACATTTGGGCTGATCGGCCGGGAAGGCAAAGCCGCGTATTCAACTACAGAGATGTAGTTAGCGCCTTGCACCGATGTCCGGAGGGCCGCATAGGTGGACTCATCAGAAGCTAATCTTTGTTCGAGGGCTGCAATGTTGGCCTGGTGCTGCTGGATAGCGCGGGCGCTGTTCGCCGCATCGAGTTTGGCCTGCTCCTCGGCGATACTTTTCTCAGTCTGTTGGATGCTGGCTTCCAACTCCGCCAGCCGCTGACGCATAAAAGCCTGGCGCTCAGACTCCTCGCGTCCGGTGGGACTTTGCAGGATCAACTGCCTGGCGATTTCATCGGCCAGCGCCCGTGCGTTTTCGGGGCTTGCATCGCGAACGCTGATCTCCAGCAGTTGCGTGTCCGGCACAAGTCGCGTGGACACCGTGTCTGCCGTCGGGGCATACTCCAATCCTAACGCTTGGGCGGCGCCGCCGAGGATGGGTTGGCGCAGCACCATTTGCGCATACGTCTGTGCTAACTGCTGACTGATATAGAGATCACCGCCGCTCGGGTTGGCCTGCTGCAGGGCCTGTCCGACCATGACAGTCGTCGTGGCCTGGTAGGTACGTGGCATGCCCAACGTGGCTACATAGCTGAGCCCAGCAGCCACTGCGGCGCAGGCGGCCATCAACCACCACCACCGCCTCACAATATCCCAGTAATGTTGCAAGTGCACGTCGCGATCCTCTCATCCAAAGCGCCTGCCTTCGACGCCCCATCATTGCCGGCAACCGGCTTCCAGATACCGGCAAAATCGACTTCCCTTTCGCCCTTATTATACCCCTCTTCCTAATGCCGAGGCAATTGCGCCCCAAATCCCTCTTGACAAAATTAAAACAAAAGCTATTATAGGATTAGTCATATATACTATTAATCATATAATAGATATATCTTATATAGGATAATGCCAATGTCTCTCGAATATGCCATTCTGGGTTTTCTCAACTACAAGCCGCTCAGCGGTTACGATCTGAAAAGAATTTTCGACACGTCCGTACAGCACTTCTGGCCGGCGGACCAGAGCCAGATTTACCGCACACTGACCCGCCTCACCGAACGGGGTTGGGCGGAGATGGAAGTCGTCGAGCAGAGCGACCGGCCCGACCGCAAGGTGTACCACATCACCGAAGCCGGGCGCGCGGCGCTGCACCAATGGCTACTTACGCCGCTGCCCCCCCACATCCCGCGCAACGCCGATCTGATCCAGGTCTTCTTCGCCGGGCAGTTGTCCGACGACGAAATCGTGGCAATGTTCGAGCGCGCCGCCGAACGCATCCGCAGTGTCCTGAAATTGTACGAGCAAATTCCACAACAGGCCGAATCTTACCGCGAGTATATGGAATCCCCGCGTGAGTTTTTCTGCTGGATGTTGACTCTGGAGGCAGGCTTCAAATCGGCGCAGGCCAACCTGGACTGGCTCGAAGACGTGATCCGGCGCATCAAGAACGGGGAAATGCCGGCAAAGTAGACGGTAGACAGAGGAAGAACGACAGATTCGTAGTTCGCTCATTCGCTGATTCTGTAAGGAGTGTAACCTAACCTGCGGTACAGCCCCGATAATGAAAATGTACGCAGGACTATTCGACTAACGACTATCAGACTATTTTCAGGGGAGGGTTGAAATGTCACAGCTTGCGACACGGCAAAGGATTCGTAAAGCGTTGATCATTGTCTCGCTGTTACTCTTCCCGGTGATCATGAACTATCTCTCGCCCTACGTCATCATCGAGGGGGCGTCGCAGGGGATCGTCAACGGCAGTTTGATTGTGTTCGGTCTGCAATTCCTGTCCGCGCTCTTCGTGGGACGGTTGTGGTGCGGGTGGGGTTGCCCGGCGGCGGGGCTGGGAGAGGTGAGTTTTGCCATCAACAACAAGCCGGTGCGCGGCAAGGTGGATTGGATCAAGTGGCTGATCTGGTTTCCCTGGCTGGCGATCATCGTGATGATGGTCGTGCGCGCGGGGGGCTACCAGAAAGTGGACTTCTTCCACCTCACCGAGAGCGGCATTTCGGTGGACGAACCCTTCAAGTACATTATGTACTACATCGTCGTCGGGACATTCCTGGCGCTGGCGGTCTTTGTTGGACGGCGGGCGGGGTGTCACACGATCTGCTGGATGGCGCCCTTTATGATTCTGGGCCGCAAGTTGCGCAATCTCGGCAATTGGCCCGCGCTGCGGCTACGGGCCGAGACCGGGAAGTGCATCAATTGCAAGAAATGCACGCAGAACTGCCCGATGAGCCTGGATGTCAACGGGCTGGTGCAAAAAGGCGTGATGGAGCACAGCGAATGTGTGCTCTGCGGGACATGTGTCGATGTGTGCCCCAAAGGCGTCATCCATTATGCGTTTAGCAAAGGAAAGTGAGAAAAATGAAAATCACCATGATGAACGGCAATGGCAATCCCCAGAACCGGGGATTCGATGAGTACGTAGCCCGGCTTGGCGCGGCATTGACGGCGGAACAGCACGCGGTCACGGCCTTCACACTGCGCGACCTGGACATCAAGTTCTGCACCGGCTGCTTCGGCTGCTGGGTGAAGACGCCGGGACAATGCGTGGTCAAGGACGCCTCGCACGACGTGTGCCGGGCGGTCATCAACAGCGATTTTCTGCTGTGGGCCGCGCCGCTGCGGATGGGGTTTCCCGACGCGACGTTAAAGAAAATGATGGACAAGTCTATCCCGCTGATTCACCCGTACTTTGTGGTGGATCACGGCGAGGCGCACCACCGCCCGCGCTACGAGCACTACCCGCGCCTCGGGCTGCTGCTGGAAAAGGAGGCCGACACGGATGCCGAAGACCTGCGCATCGTGAGCGACATCCTCAGCCGCACCGCGCTGAATATGAAGAGCCGTCTGGAGTTTTCGTTTACGACGGAGCAGCCGGTGGAGGCAGTTGCCCGCGCCATCATCACGCCAACGGCAGACGGCGTTCCTTTCGAGCGCAACCTGCCGCCGCTCCCCGGCACGCGCATCACGCCACCCGCACAGCTCACGCTTTTCAACGGCTCGCCGCGCGGCGCAAAGGGCAACACGCCGGTGATGCTGGCGCAGGTCGCCAAGGGCTTCACCGCTGCCGGTGGGGTTGTCACCGAGACATACCACTTGGTCCGCCAGAACGATCTGGCTCATTACCGGGATGCTTTTGCCGCCGCCGAGGCGGTGCTGGTCGGCTTTCCACTCTACACCGATGCGATGCCGGGGATCGTCAAGACGTTCATCGAGGCATTGGAGCCGCTGCGTGGGCGGAGCGGCAACCCGGCGCTCGGCTTCGTGATGCAGTCGGGGTTCCCGGAGTCCTCGCATCTGCGTCATGTCGAGCGTTATCTGGCGAAACTGGCGGCGCGACTCGGCAGCCCGTATCTCGGCGCGCTCATCAAGGGCGGCGGCGAGGGTATCCGCCTGATGCCGGACAATATGAACCGTAAGCTGTTCGACCAACTGATTGCGCTGGGTCGCAGTTTGCGGGAAAGCGGGCAGTTCCCCCTGGAGGCTGTGCAAAAGCTGGCAAAGCCGGAGCGTTATCCCGCTTACCTGATGCCGGTGTTCAAAGTGTTGCTCAAGTTGCCGGTGCTCTCGATGTATTGGAACAACCAACTGAAGGAAAACGGCGTGTACGAACAGCGGTTTGCCCGGCCGTTCATCGAGCCATGAAACCTGTTCAAAGGAATCTCTCTTATTGGCAATTTGGCCCCGACGTCCCCAATCATTTGCGCAGTTTGACACATTCTGCTATCATCTGCAGAGAAGCTCGAATATGCTTGAGCGGGTAGATATACGGCCACAGTAGAAAAAATCTTGCGCACAATGGCGGAATGGATCAGATGACAACAAATACCACCGAAAAGCTCACATTCTGGCAAAAGGCCGCCTACGGCATCGGGGAATTGGGCAACGCCGTGGGGCCGGGGACGATCATCCCCTTCTGGTACAGCATTTTCCTCACCGACATCGTGCGCCTGGACCTGAAGTTGGTGAGCCTGTTCTGGGTGATCGTGACGCTGTGGGATGCGGTGAACGATCCGCTGTTCGGCTTCCTTTCGGATCGTACGCGCACGCGCTGGGGACGACGACGGCCCTATCTGTTATTTGGCGCGGTCCCTTTCGGCGTGTTCTTCGCGCTGCTGTGGGTCATCCCCTCCACGCAGAACCAGTGGTTGCTCTTTGCGTATTACACCTTCATGTACATTCTCTACGAGGGAGCAGCGACTGCGATTGGCTGTCCCTATAACGCGATCATGCCGGAGCTGTCGCTGGATCCCGACGAACGCACGTCGCTGGTGACATACCGCATGGCGGTTTCGATTGGCGCGGGATTAGCCGCGCCCCTGCTGATTGGCCTGGTGGTTTTCCCGATGTTTCCCGCGCGTTCTCCCCAAGCGTACCAGACCACCGGCGTGATCAGCGGCCTCTCGTTCATCCCGCCACTGCTGATTACGTTTTTCGGCACCCGCGAGCGCACCGAATTCCAGGCGGAAAAGCCGCTTCCGTTGCGCGAGGCGCTCGGCTTTGTGGTGCGCAACCATGTCTTCGGTTATGCGCTTGCCTTGCGCATCCTCAGTTGGATGCCCGTGGTCATCGTGCAGGCCGTGTTCGCCTACTACCTCATCTATTGGACCGGAATGACCGAAGATGAGACTTCTATTTTACAAGGCGTCATCCTGGCCGTGGCGTTGCTCTTTTTGCCCGGGATTGATTGGCTGGCAAAACGTATGGAGAAGAAAAACGCTTACATCGTGACAACGGTGAGCTGGATGCTGGTGATGCTCGCGCTGCTGCCGGTGCCGCAAGGTGCGAAAGTCCCCGTCTACATCATCGCGGCGCTGGCGGGGCTGGGCGTCTCAGCGGCGCACGTGCTGCCAAACGCGATCACCCCCGATGTGATGGAGGTAGACGAGTTAATGAGCGGCCGGCGACAGGAAGGCGCGTATACCGGCATCACGGTTTTCATCGACAAACTGGCGCGTATGGTGGTGCTCGCTCTGCTGCCCATTGTGTTGAGCTGGGCGCGGTACGTGCAGCCCACCGACGCCGATCCTTTCCCGGCGCAGCCGACTTCGGCGCTGACGGCGCTGCGCATTTTCGTCTCGGTGGTGCCTGCGGTGGTGCTGGGCGTTTCCATCGTCGTCGCCTACTTCTACCCCATCACCCGCGCGAAGTATGCTGAAATCCAACGCCAACTCGCCGAGCAACGGGCCAACAAAAGTCAACGGAGTTAGTGGATGTAAAAATCTATCCTCAGTAGGTCCAAAAATGCTCCAAGGGGATCGTCAGATTCCTGTTCTGGTCTGGATCTGGCGATCCAGACCAAGCAAAATTAGATCTACTGATTCCTTGTTGGCTGCGGATCAACTCTTGCGTCAGATGATCGACGTGGGATACCGTTCACCGATTGAGTCCATAGCTGAGCTTCTATAAGAATCCGTGAAACTAACCGGTTTCCAAAACACTATTATCCAGGCTTCTTTTAGCCGCAAAATCTTCCTCGAAGGCCCCGCCGGGACCGGGAAGACGACGGCGGGCGTCGCGCGGATGCTCTACATGCTGATGAGCGGCGTTCCGGCGGAGCGGCTCCTCGTGCTGACGCCGCAGCGGACGCTCGCCGCGCCTTACGTGGAGGCGCTGTATCACCCCGACGTGGCGGCAGGGGGGCTGGTGAACGTCGCTACGGTGGGTGGTCTGGCGCGGCGTATGGTGGATTTGTTCTGGCCGTTGGTAGTGGAAGAGGCCGGGTTCGGCATGCCGGATGAACGGCCCACGTTCCTCACGTTGGAGACGGCGCAGTACTACATGGCGCGCATCGTCGCGCCGCTGGTGGAGGAGCAGGGCTACTTCGACGCCATCAACATCGACCGCAACCGGCTCTACAGCCAGATTCTCGACAACCTCAACAAGGCCGCCGTCGTCGGTTTCCCCTACACCGAAATCGCCGAACGGCTGCGCGGCGCGTGGGTGGGCGAACAGGCCCAAGCCCAGGCGCGCATCTACGACCAGGCGCAGGACTGCGCGACGCGCTTCCGCCGCTACTGCCTGGAACACAACCTGCTCGACTTCTCCCTGCAAGTGGATGTCTTTTTCGCCCACCTGTGGACGGAGCCGCTGTGCCGCGACTATTTGCGCGAAAGTTACACCCACCTGATCGTGGACAACGTCGAAGAGGACGTGCCCGTGGCCCACGATCTCGTCTACAGTTGGCTGCCGCACGCGGAATCGGCGCTCATCATCTTCGACCAGGACGCCGGCTATCGCAGCTTCCTCGGCGCGGACCCGGTGAGCGCCGCCGCGCTGCGCGATCTGTGCGACGAGCGCGTCACGTTCTCCGAGTCGTTCGTCACCTCACCGGCGATGCAGGCGTTTGAGGACAGGCTGGGACACATCTTGCAGCCGGGAACGGCGACCACACCACAACCGGGCCAATCGCCGGACTTCAAAACCGTACTGCACTTCGAAAGCCACCGCTACCATCCCGACATGCTCGACTGGACCGCCGACACCATCGCGGCGCTCGTCCACAACGACGGCGTCTTGCCCGGGGAGATCGTCGTCCTCGCGCCGTTCCTCACGGATGCGCTGCGCTTCTCGCTGACCCATCGCCTGGAACAGCGCGACGTGCCCGTGCGTTCGCACCGGCCTTCGCGCGCGCTGCGCGAGGAACCCGCCACGCAGACCTTGCTCACGTGGACGGCGCTCGCACATCCCCAATGGGGCGTCATCCCACGGAACTATGACGTGGCCTACGCGCTGACGCAGTCCATTGCCGACCTCGACCTGGTGCGCGCGCACCTGCTGGCGGACGTGCTCTATCGGGTGAAAGACAAAACGCCCTCGCTGGCGCCTTTCGACGGTGTGAATTCCGATATGCAGCAGCGCATCACCTACCTCTTCGGTGGGCGCTACGAGGCGCTGCGGCTGTGGCTGGACGCCTATCGCGCCGGAGAGCCTGCGCCGCTGGATCACTTTCTGGCGCGGCTGTTCGGGGAAGTGCTCTCGCAGTCGGGCTACGGCTTCCACCGGGATCTCGACGCGGCGCGGACGGCGGCGACGCTGATCGAATCGGTGCAGAAGTTCCGCTGGATTGCCGCCGACTTGCCCGCCGACAAACCACTCGGTCAGGAATACCTGGAAATGGTGCAACGTGGCGTCATCGCGGCGCAATACCTGGAACCCTGGCAAGCGGGCGAATCTTCGCGTCCCGAGGAAAACGCCGTGCTGTTGGCCCCGGCCTACACCTTCCTGCTGAGCAACCGGCCGGTGGACGTGCAATTCTGGCTCAACGTCGGCGGGACAGGCTGGTGGGAGCGCCTGTACCAGCCGCTAACGCATCCCTACGTACTCAGTCGCCGCTGGCCGAAGGGCCGGCCCTGGACCGACACGGAGGAAGTCGCCGCGCGGCAACTGTCGCTGCACCGGCTCGTCACCGGGTTGGTGCGTCGCTGCCGGAAGACGATCTACCTGGGGTTGAGCGAGCTCGGCGAGCAGGGGTACGAGCAGACAGGGCCGCTGTTGAAGGCAATACAACGCTTGCTGCGGGCGGCGTAAAGATGGTGGTGTTTTTGTCAGCAGAAGGACAACCATAGGTTGCACGCAGATTCAGCAGATTTTTGCTGCGCGTCCTAGGGAGCGCCTTGCGTTGTGATCACGGCATACAGATACGACAGTTCACTCCATGCCAACAGAAAATCGCCGAGAGGAACATCTATCACCTCTGAACCGGCAGCAGGATCAAGAATGTCAACGCTGGCTTCATCTATTCCGACGACGACAATCGCGTGTTGCGAGACACATCCGCGCCAATGCGGTAACTCGCCGGCCTGTACAAAGACGATTAAGGGCCGTTCCAATGCAAGGTAGTTCCGCAGATCATGTACCGCGCCCTCTGCAAAAATGACCTCGACTGTTTCTGAGCGCAGGCGCAACACATTGGATGCCGGCGCCCCCAGCGGCACTCGTACACCTAAAATACGCGCAAGATGTTTCTGCTCAACGATAATGCCAAGATAGTCCAGAACCATCTGGGCGCACGCGGGCAAACAGTAACCATCGTCAAGCTGAGGGTGATAGGGAACTTTCAAGCGCTTCGCCGGCACGTTGCATAGCCTCGATATCTTTTTCGGAATTCAGTACTTCTCCTGTTAGCGCATCTACATCCACATAGCCGATCGGGCCGCGTGGGGAACGCGAAAGTGAGGTGACAAACACCTCAAAACGCCAAACTGGGCGTCCATTCGTGTAACGCAACTGTGCATGTTCGGCCATCAGCATATTCCCTACCCACGTTACCAACCACCCATTGGCCTTGCGGCGCGCGGCACGCTCATCCACAGCTAATTGAACATGCTTACGGAAAAGATAATCGGCGAAATCTGCAACTTCTAAAACAGCCGGTTCAGGCAATAGTTGCAATAGATTCACAAGAGACTCATAAGTGGTCTGCGTCATCGCTCACCTCCACCTACAGTATAGCCGAGGTCAGCCCGCGCGTCAATCTGTCTTGTGTGCATACGGTGCGGTAGTACAATACACGCGATTCGTGGTTTATCTTTAAGGAGACCGACTATGCCCAACATTCAATTCGACACCTTCTATCGTTACGACGACCTGAGCCGCATCCTCAAAGCCTACGCCGACGAGTACCCACAGCTCGTGCAGGTGGCGAGCATCGGCAAGAGCTACGAGGGGCGCGATATCTGGCTGGCGACCGTCACCAACACGGCGACCGGCCCGGCGGAGGAGAAGCCTGCGTTTTGGGTGGACGGCAACATCCACGCCACCGAATTGTCGCCTTCGACCGCCTGCCTGTACCTGCTCAACAAGCTGGTCACGGCCTACGGGGATGACGCGGACGTCACCCGCGCCCTCGACACGCGCGCGTTCTACATCTGCCCGCGCGTGAACCCCGACGGCGCGGAGTGGGCGCTCGCCGACAAGCCGCGCTACATCCGCTCCAGCACGCGCCCCTATCCCTACGACGAGGAGCCGTTCGGTGGCCTGGTCGAGGAGGATATGGACGGTGACGGGCGGATGCTCACCATGCGCATCCCCGATCCCAACGGCGCGTGGAAAATCTGCCCGGAGGAGCCGCGCTTGATGATCCGCCGCGACCCCACCGAGACGGGTGGGCAGTACTACCGCCTGCTGCCCGAAGGCGCCGTCCAGAATTACGATGGCGTGACCATTACGCTCCAGCCGAAGAAAGAACGCCTCGACCTCAACCGCAATTTCCCCGAACATTGGCGGCAGGAAGTCGAGCAGCGTGGGGCCGGACCGTATCCCGCCTCAGAGCCGGAGGTGCACGCCGTGGTGCACTTCATCGCCGGTCATCCCAACATCACGGGCGGCGTGGCGTTCCACACCTACAGCGGTGTGCTCCTGCGCCCCTACGACGACCGCGACGATAAGGAATTCCCCGTCGAAGACCTGTGGACCTACCAGAAGATCGGCGCGAAGGGGACGGAAATCACCGGCTACCCCAACGTCTCCGTCTACCACGACTTCCGCTATCATCCCAAAGAGGTCATCACCGGCGGGTTTGATACGTGGTTGTACGAACAAATGGGCGCTTTTGCCTGGACGGTGGAGATTTGGAGTCCGCAGCGTCAGGCCGGCATCACAGAGTACAAATTCATTGAGTGGTGGCGCGAGCACCCGCTGGAAGATGACCTCAAGTTGCTCAAGTGGAGCGATGAGGTTTTGGACGGCAAAGGCTATGTCGCCTGGTATCCCTTCGAGCATCCACAGTTAGGGCCGGTCGAGTTGGGGGGGTGGGATAGCATTTATGCCTTCCGTAATCCCCCGCCGCAGTTCCTGGAGAAAGAAATCGCCCTTTTCCCGGAATGGATTATCTGGCAATGCCTGATCTCGCCGCGCCTGGAGCTGTACGAAGCGAGCGCCAAACCATTGGGTGACGGCACGTACCGCGTGCGGCTGGTCGTCCACAACACCGGCTGGCTGCCCACCTACGGGACGAAGAAAGCCGTCGAGAAGAAAGTCGTGCGCGGCGTCATCGCCGAGATTGCGCTGCCGGAGGGCGCGACGCTGGAGACCGGCCAACCGCGCGAGGAACTGGGCCAACTCGAAGGCCGCGCTTACAAGCACGTCTTCGGGGAAACCGATCCCACCGAAGACCGGCTCAAAGTTGAGTGGGTCGTCCGCGCGCCGCAAGGCGGCGTCGTCAAACTGATTGCGCGCCACGACCGGGCCGGCGTTGTCCGGGCAGAAGTGGAAATGAGTAATGAGAAATGAGAAATGAGAAATGAGAAATGAGAAATGAGTAATGAGTAATGAGGGAAGCGAACTCGCCAAAGCGAAACGCTTTACCCCTGACTCTTTACTCTTTACCCTTTACTCTTTACTCTTTACTCTTTACCCTTTACAACCAATGACAAACTTTCAACCGCGACCCAAGCAACGCCAGGTGCTCGCCTACACAGGCGGGCGCATGGGCGTTTCGGCGGTGCCGGGCAGCGGGAAGACGTGGACGCTCTCCCTGCTGGCAGCGAAGCTGATCGCCGAGGGCAATCTGGGCGACGATCAGGAAGTGTTGATCGTCACCCTGGTCAACTCCGCCGTGAGCAACTTCGCCGGGCGGGTGGCGCGCTTCGTGCAAGAGCGCGGACTGCTGCCGAACGTCGGCTATCGCGTGCGCACGCTGCACGGCCTGGCGCACGACATCGTGCGCGAGCGTCCGGCGCTGGCCGGCCTGGCCGACGATTTCCAGATCATCGATGAGCGCGTGGCGACGGAGATTCTGCAAGATGCCGTCCAGGCTTGGGTGCGCAGTCATCCCGCAAGCCTGGACGCCGTCCTGGCCGCCGAGATAGACGAAACGCGCGCGGAATGGGTACGGCGCGAGCACTGGCAGGGTTACGTCACAAGGTTGGCGACCAGCTTCATCAAGCAAGCCAAAGATTTGCAATTGACGCCCGCCGACCTGCGTTATCGGCTCGATCGCTTCTCCGAACCGTTGCCGCTGCTCGAAATGGGCTACGCGATCTACGCCGACTACCAGCGCGCGCTGGCCTATCGCGGTGCGGTGGACTTCGACGACCTCATCCGCCTGGCGCTGCACACGTTGAATCTCGATCCGGCGTTCCAGGCGCGATTACACGAACGCTGGCCCTACATCCTCGAGGACGAGGCGCAAGACAGCAGCCGCCTGCAAGAGGAAATCCTCAAAAAGCTTGTCGGGCCAGAAGGCAACTGGGTGCGCGTGGGCGATCCCAACCAGGCAATCTACGAGACGTTCACCACGGCTAACCCGAAATATCTACGCGACTTTATAGAACAAACAGGTGTCCAAAAGCGCGCATTGCCGAACTCCGGGCGCTCGATGCAGAGCATCATCAATCTGGCGAATTACCTCATCCGCTGGTGCAATCAATCTCATCCTGTTCCGAAGCTCCGGGAGGCGCTTGCTGAGCCGTACATCAAGCCGGCGCCCCCCGGTGACCCGCAGCCGAATCCGCCCGATGCGCCGGAAAACGTTCGCCTTAACGCGCGCGGCCTTTCGCCGCAGCAGGAAATCGAAGCGGTGGTGCGCGCACTGGAACGCTGGCTGCCGGAGCACCAGGACCAAACCGTCGCCGTGCTTGTCCCGCGCAACGAGCGCGGCTTCGAGGTCGCCAACGCGCTGAAGGCCAGGAACATCCCCTGCATCGAACTGCTGCGCAGCACGCGTTCCACCCGCGAGGCGGCAGGCGCGCTGACGCATCTGTGCGCCTATCTCGCGGATCCTCTATCCGCCAAAAAACTGGCGACGGTCTACCGGGTGTGGCAGCGCGCGGCGCGTGAGGACCCGGCGCTGGAAGCGCGTATGGAGGACGTCGCCAGGCGCCTGCGGCAGATCGCGCGCGTGGAAGACTACCTCTGGCCCCGCGCCGACCGCGACTGGCTGGCCGAGCAAGACTTGGAGGACGCGGACCCGACGCTATTCGATCATCTGGTCGAATTCCGCGCTTTGGTGCAGCGCTGGCAGGGGACGACGATGCTGCCTATCGATCAGATCATCCTCACGCTGGCGCAAGACCTGTTCACCTCGTCTACCGACCTCGCCATCGCCCACAAGCTCGCCGTGGTGTTGCGCCAGGCCGCCGATACGCATCCCGAATGGCGGCTGCCGGAGCTGACGCAAGAGCTGGCCGTCGTTGCCAAAAACGAGCGCAAGTTTCTCGGCTTCACCGACGAGGACACCGGCTTCGATCCTGACAAACACGCAGGCGAAGTCGTTGTCTCGACGATCCACAAGGCGAAGGGGCTGGAGTGGGATAAGGTGTACCTGCTCTCGGTCAACGACTACGACTTCCCCTCCGCGCTGCCGCAGGACAGCTTTATCTCGGAGGCGTGGTTCGTGCGTGACCACCTCAACCTGGAAGCGGAGGTGTTGGCGCAGTTAAAGGCGCTCAAGGACAACCCCGATCTTTTCATCTACGACGAAGGCTCGCCGACGCTGCAAGCGCGCCAGGACTACGCCGCCGAGCGGCTGCGTCTGCTCTACGTAGGCATCACCCGCGCGCGCAAAGCCCTCACGGTGACGTGGAACACCGGCCGGCGCGGCACCGCGCAACCCGCCGTGCCCTTCATCGCGCTGCAAACGTGGTGGGAGACGGAGAAGAGAGAGACTTCTTCAACGGATTGAACGGATTTTAACGGATTCTGCGCGTTTCTTGTGATAAAATAGGGATAGAGTGAGGGTGCGTGCTCTAAAGGAGCTATACCATGACAATCCCTTATCCAGCAGTCGTAGAAAACATAAAACAATTGACCCTGGAGAAGCAACTAAGTTTGCTTGAAACGTTAACCCGTCTGATACGCAGCACACTATGCCAGGAAGCCAAGCCTGCAAATTCAAGAGCAAATCTACGCGGTATACTCAAACCCGACGGCGCATTGCCGTCTGAGGAAGCATTGAAAAACGCTTATGCGGATTACCTGATCGAGAGATAGATGCCCTTACCCGCCAATCTCCAATTCAGCCAGGCCAGCCTGCAAGACTTCGTGGATTGTCCACGGCGGTTTCACCTGCGGTACGTGTTGCGCGTGGCGTGGCCCGCAGTCGCCGCTGAGCCGGTTGAAGAATACGAACGCCACCAGCAGTTGGGGCTGACGTTCCACCGCATGGTGCAACAACATTTGATCGGCATCCCGGAAGCGCGACTGACGCCGCTCGCCACCGATCCCGACCTGGAACGGTGGTGGCGCAATTACTGCGTCTACCGTCCGGCGGAGATGCTGCCGGATGCGGTGCGCTACCCCGAGGTCACCCTGACCGCCGCATTGGCAGGACGGCGCTTGCTGGCAAAGTACGACCTGATTATGATACAGGCCGGGCAACAGGCCATCATCTTCGACTGGAAGACGTCGCCCCAACGGACCAAACCCGCCACACTGAAGGCACGCCTGCAAACGCGCGTCTATCGCTACCTGCTCGCCCGCGCCGGAACGCATCTCAACGGCGGGCAGCCCTTCGCTCCCACGCAGATCGAGATGATCTACTGGTTCGCCGAGCATCCCGCAGCGCCGGTACGCCTGCCCTACGATGCTGAGCACTATCACGATGACGAAGTCTACCTGAGCGGCCTCGTCGAACAAATCCTCTCCCTGGCTGAAGACGATTTCCTTCCAACGGAAGAGGAACGCCGCTGTGCGTACTGTCCCTACCGCTCGTACTGCGACCGGGGCATCAAGGCCGGAACGCTGGGCGACGACGAAGACGATACCACTGAGGATTTCGCAGAACTACGCCTGGGGTTCGATTTCGAGCAAATCGCAGAGATCGCATTTTGAGTGAATGGGTATTTGCGATGGTTGGATGCTAAAACGCAGCTAATAGACTTGTTCCTGAGTAAGCCCCAGCACGATTTTGGACGCAGATTCACGCAGGTTTCCGCGGATTTCCTAAAAATAAACTGCGTGAATCAGCGGAAATCTGCGTCCTCATGACACTGGCGTTATTGGGTAACAACTTTAATGCGCATTTAAGCCATAGCGCGCGGTCAAACGGAAGAAAAGTACGGCCAGGACAAGCGCGACGACGTTGGAGAGCGTCGTCACGGCAAACGGCAGCCCCACGGCGATCTCCATCAGTGCGCCGCCGATGAGCGCGCCGACGATCATCCCCCCATTCCACAGCAGGTGCAGGAAGCCGAAGATACGGCCGTGTTCTTCCACGGGAGCGGCGTCGGCAACGAGGGTGGGCATTAGCGTGGAGAGCGCCCACGCCGCGCTGACGCCCAGGATGCCGAAGACGTAAATGCCCCACAGCACATCCGAGAAGAAGGTCGCACCGACGGTTGCCACGATCACAATGCTGTAGGTGATCAGCGTGGGCGCGCGGCGGCCCAGACGATCGGCGGCGCGCCCGGCGACAATCTGGGCGAACGAGGCGACAATCAGCATGATCGTCGTGAACAATGCCACGGCGGTATTACTCCCGGCATGGGCCTTGACCAACAACGGCAGCAGCACCATCGCCATGCCATAGTAGCAGGTTGGCAGAAAGCGCAACATCCCCAAAGTGAGGATGACCGGGCGGCGCACAATGCCGCCGTAACTCGTCAACGCCCGGAACGGCGAAATCTTCGTCTCTGTCGCCGCGTGTTTTTGGCGCGGCAGCAACCCCGCCGTTACCGCTCCCGCGAGTGAGAGGCCCACCAGCGCCCAGCCTAGCGCGCCGAAGCCGTATTGATCAAGCAGCCAACCCGCGCCGGGACTGCTCAACGCGCCGCCGAGGGTGAAGCCCCAATTGTAGAGCGCGGAAAGCGCGCCGAGGTTGGCCTTACTGACGGTCGCATTCAGGTAACTCTGCCCACCAAGCGAGATGAACGTCAGCCCGATCACGCCGACGATCCACAACACCGTCACCAGCCACGGTGCGCGGCTGAAGTAGAGTGCGCTGCCCACAGCGGATGCCGCCAATCCCAACGCCAGCGCCCATTTGTGCCCGATGCTATCCGACACGGTGCCGCCGATCAGCGAGGTGACCATCCCCACAAACTGCCCCGCCGCGACAATGGCAGAAGCTGCCGCAGCGGCATAGGCCAACCGCTCGGTAGCGTAGATGGGGAAGAACGAACGCATTGGCGAGATGATGATGCCCGCCAGCAGTTGCACGAGGAGCAACAGCAGGACAGGCCAGTGTCTGACGAAATTGGTTTTGAACATCGTTACCATTGTACTCCCTAACAGACGATGCACAATACCTGGTGATTACCCACATGTTGCACCATGCATGCAGGTTTATTCACCGCAGAGGTCGCAAAGCACGCAGAGAAAGCCTTTTTCATATCTCTTTGCGGCCTCAGCGTGCTCTGCGGTGAGATATGGGTAATCACCAGACAATACTCCGCAATGGAGCGCCTTATTCGGTTCTCGCCCGTGAGTGTGGATTCTGGGTAACGTGCTAAAATACAGCGAAATCATCCAGGAGGCGTGTGAGATGGAGCACAGACGACGTATTTGGGTGTGGTGGCTACTCGGTCTGGTCATCGTGGTAGGGCTTTGGCTGTGGCAGGGCAATCTTCAGGCGCAAGCGCAAACGGGGCAATACCCCGGATTCCGGGTCCAGGGCCGTCACCTCTACGACCGCTTTGGCAACAAGGTCATCCTGTACGGCGTGAACAAGATGGTCATCTACACCGACCGCGACGGCATCCCGGCGTTCCCCGAAATCGCCAAGACCGGCGCGAACGTTGTGCGCATCGTCTGGCTGACGGAAGGTTCGGCGGAAGAGCTGGACATCGCCATCACCAATGCCATCAATCACCAGTTGATTCCGCTGGTGGATTGTCACGATTCGACGGGGAAATGGGAAAACTTGCAAGTGTGTGTGGACTATTGGGTACGGCCCGACGTGCTCGCCGTGCTCAAGAAGCACGAAGCGTATCTGCTTATCAACATCGCCAACGAAGCCGGTAACAGCATCGTGCCCGATGATGAATATCTCGCGGGATACACGCTGGCGATTTGGCGGATGCGCGCGGCGGGCATCCATGTGCCACTGATCATCGATTCCTCTGGATGGGGACAAGACATCAACGGCTTGCAGAAGAATGGGCCATACCTGATCAAGGCCGATCCTGACCATAACCTTATGTTCTCCATCCACATGTGGTGGCCCAGCGCGTGGCGCGGCTCGCAGGTGGCGCAGCTCGTCATCGATGAAATCCAGGAATCGGTGGAGCTGGATCTGCCGCTCATCGTTGGCGAGTTCGCGCACAAGGGACCGGGCTGTAGTTGTTGCATCCCCTACCAGACAATCATCGAACAATGCGCACTCAACGAAATCGGCTACCTGCCGTGGTCGTGGGGGCCGGGGAACAGCGATTGCGTAGAGATGGATATGACCGAAGACGGCACGTTCGACACGCTACACGACTGGGGCTTGGAGGTCGCCGTCACCAGCACGTACAGCATCCGCAACCTCGCCGTGCGCCCGGCGTGGATCGTCGCCGCAACGCCCATCCCCACCCCGACGCCCGCGCCGACGCCCACCCCGCTGCCCGCGCCCCCAGGCATCCTCTCGGTTGGGCGGCCCGTCGAAGTCTCCTCGGTGGAGAGCGCCAATCTGGCAGGCGAGAATGCCGTGGACGGACGGCTGAATTCGCGTTGGGCATCCGCGTATAGCGATCCCCAGTTCATCACGGTTGACCTGGGCGAAGTCCGTGACATCGCCCGCATCGTGCTGGTCTGGGAAACGGCCTATGGCAAGGAATACAAGTTGCAAGTCTCCGACGACGGCGCAACCTGGACGGACCTGGTCCACGAGACGGCGGGCGATGGCGGGCAGGACGATCACCTCGTCACCGCGCGCGGGCGTTACGTGCGCATGGAAGGGCTGAAGCGCGGGACAGAGTGGGGCTATTCGCTGTGGGAATTCTGGGTCTTCGACCGCGCCGACGTGCCCTTGCCGGAGCCGGACACAACCGACGACGTCACCGCGCCCGCCGACCTGCGGCCCGACCTCATCGTAAGCAAGGTTGCATGGATTGAGAATTCACCCAACAAGGATGAAGGCGTCACCTTCCGCGCCGTTGTCAAAAACGCCGGCAATGCCGCCGTGCTGGGTGGGTTCCGCTGCGGGTTTTGGGTGAATAGCGAACTCGTCAGTTGGGCCGAGACGGCCTATCCCCTGGCCCCCGGTGCGGAGATGCTCCTCGTTGCCAACAACGGCCCGGACGGCAATGCGCGCTGGGAGCCGGACGACACCGGGCCGTTCGTCGTCCTCGCCTGGGTGGATGACGCGATGGAGGACGGCGTGGGGCGGGTGGAAGAAAGCGACGAGCACAACAATATGCAAGCCAGCAGCAACTATATCCGCCTGCGCAAGCCTGCACCGACCGACACGCCCACGCCGCCAGCCACACAAACGCCAGCGCCCACCGCCACACCGCAGCCGATTGTCGAAGAGCCTACTGTCACACCGGAGACGCCTGAGCCATCCATCTCCACACGGACTGTCGCGCTCATGATCGGCGCGGTGGCATTCGTTATTGCTATTGTCGGGGTTGTGCTCTGGCGGCGTCGATGAGTTCTTGTCGCCGCCGCCGGTATTCGATAATTGGACGATCGCCCTGGATCAGCTTCTCATCCATCTTCAGGGCGGAAGGTTTCGGCTCCTGGGTGACGACGACGCGGCGGTCTTGATGCGCAACATATAAGTTGAAATACCCGGCCAGCCAGTTGATCAATTCACGCAGCACCGGGACACGCATAAATCGCTGGTAAAAGCGCAAATACAGCACTGTGTGCGCGTCATCCACAGGCACAAACGCCGCCATGACCCGGACTTTGTCGCTGATGTAGTTCTGCCAGATATTGGGATAGATAAAGCACAGGTGATAATCGCGCTCCGGGTCAGGTTCGGGCATCTCGTCCGGGCGGCGCGGTGGCGTCCCGTCATCCACGCGATTGTAGACAAAATAGCAGAAGCGCTCATCGGTTACCCACTTCACAATGGGGCCATCCACCAGCGTACGGTTGCCGCGCCCGATGCTGTTGTAGTGCACAAAAGGCAGATGCACCACGTCGAGCTGGTTCTCGATGACGCGGGAATAATGGGCGTCCCATGGATCGCGGACCTGACCATAAGTGAAGGTGTCGTCCAGGTCATCGAAAAACAGGGGCGGGCGGAGGTCGGCGGGCGGATTTTCGCCCCACCAGATCCAGATAAAGCCGTGGGCCTCGTGCGTGGGGTAGCTGTGGACCCTGAAACGTTCCGGCACGGGCGCATTTTTCCCGTTCGCCGGAATTTTGGTCACTTTACCGCTCGCATCGTACTCGAAGCCGTGGAAGGGACACTGCAACATCCCATTGGACAAGACCTTGCCCTTGCTCAACGCCACGCCGCGATGCACGCACCGATCGCGCGCGCACGCCACCTTCCCCGCCGCATCGCGCCAGAAGACCAGCTTTTCGCCCATACGGGTCACGCCGACCGGCCTGGCTTTCACCTGCGTAGAATCCAACACCACGTACCATTGATTGGGAATCATAGCGCCTCCTGATTCTTCTGCAATCTTCCACCGATCAGTATAGTCAGAAAACATAAAGCGCAAATGGCTCAATGGGTGCATTTCAGAATTGGGGCGACCGTTCCTTATATCGTGCCGCAGAGCACGCAGAGTTCACAGAGATTTAAAAAATCCCTCTGCGTTCTCTGCGAACTCTGCGGCTTAAGTTAT
>Ga0101944_10000344_pt1 | contig 141657 bp, 117 predicted proteins | sample DewCreD2012metaG_FD_75245 | JGI IMG/M metagenome (GOLD analysis project Ga0101944, IMG submission 75245) | Hot spring sediment bacterial and archeal communities from British Columbia, Canada, to study Microbial Dark Matter (Phase II) - Dewar... ...
TCAGGCCGGCGTACACCAGCGGCAGCATGACGTTGTCCAGGGCCGTGGTGCGGGCCAGCAGGTTGAACTGCTGGAACACGAACCCGATCTTGCGGTTGCGGATGTCGGCCAGCTGGTTGTCCGACATTTTCTCCACCGCTTCCCCGGCCAGCTGGTAGCCGCCGCTCGTCGGCGCGTCCAGGCAGCCCAGGATGGCCATGAGCGTGCTCTTGCCTGAGCCGCTCGGCCCCATGATGGCCGTCATCTCGCCCGGCTCGATCGTCAGGCCGACGCCGTCCAGCGCGCGCACTTCCGTTTCGCCGAGGCGATAGACTTTCGTCAGGTCGCGGACTTCGATCAGGGCGCTCACGGCTGCCTCCCGGCGCCCATCCCGCCGAACGGGAAGCCGCCGGCGGCCTGCGCCGCCTCGGCCGAGGCGATCAGGACCGTGTCGCCCTCGGTCAGGGCGCCGCGCACCACCACCCGTTGATCCTGGATCAGGCCGCTGGTGACGGCGACGCGCTCGCGCCGGGGGGTGCCGTCGGCGTTGCGCGTGAGCCGGGTGACGTACTCGCCCTGGTCGTCCAACTGCACGGCGTCCAGCGGCACGGCCAGCGCGCCGGCCTGTCGGTCGGTGATGATGCTGACGTCGGCTGTCATGCCCAGCAGCACGCGCGGATCGGCGGCTTCGGCGGCGACATCCACACGCACGGTGTAACGCACCAGGCCCTGCACGGCCTCGCCCACCGGGTTCACCAGGCCGACCGTCCCGGCCAGGGTCACGCCGGGCAGGGCGCCGAAGGTCAAGGTCACCTCGTCGCCGGGCGTCACCTGGCCGATCTCGGACTCGTCCACCTGGGCTTCCACCTGCAGGGTCGCGCGGTCCGCGACCACCACGGCCGGCTGGCCCTGGACGACGGCATCGCCGGGCTGGTAGTTGACCACCAGGACCTCGCCGTCGAAGGGGGCGACGAGGACGAGCTGGTCGAGCACGGCCTGGGCCACCTGCACGCGCACCTCGGCGGCGCGCACGTCGTCCGGGTCAGCGCCGTGGCGCAGCTCGTCCAGCGTGGCCTGAGCCTCGGCCAGCCTGGCCCGGGCCACGGCGAGGTCGGCTTCGGCCCGGGCGCGGTCGAGCGCGTCCGGCCCGCGTTGGGCCGCCTCCAGGTTGGCGCGGGCGGTGTCCAGGCTCTTCTGCGCGTCGGTGATGGCGTTGGCGTTCCTGGCCTGCGCCTGCTCGAAGTTGTAGAGCGCCGTCTGATAATCCTGGACCGCGCGGTCGTAGGCCTTTTGAGCGTTCTCCAGCACATTGCCGTGCTGCTGGCCGTAGCCCGGATACTGCGCTTCCAGGTCCTGATATTTCTTCAGGTTGTTGGCGGCGTTCTCCAGGGCATCCTGGGCGTTGCGCAGGCTGGTCTGGAAATTGGTGATCTCGGCGTTCTGCTGCGCGGCCGTCAGGTTTTGTTGAGCCCGATTGAATTGATCCTGGTAATACGCCACATCCGGCGCGGCTGTGCGGCGCCAGGCGCGCTCAGCCTTCTCCACCTGGTCCTGCGCGTCGGCCACGGCCTTCTCGGCGTTGGCGATCTGCAGTTCGGTCGGGTTGAGCAGCTCGTCCAGCGCGTTCTGAGCGTTGATCAGGTCGGCCTGGGCCTGGATGATGTTTTGCGGCGCGGTGTCGATATCGAGCCTCATCAGCACGTCGCCGGCCTTCACCCGGTCGCCCACTTTCACGTTCACGGTCTCAACGTAGCCCGTCGTCTTCCAGGACAGGGTCGCCGACTGCCGCGCGGCGACCGCGCCGGAGGTCTCCACGGCCTCCACGGCCGTCAAGACCGTGACCGGCGCCGTCTCCACGGCCAGATCGGACCCGCGCGCGCCCGGCCGGGCCACGGCGCACGCGCCGAGGACCACACTGCCCAGGATTACCACCGCTGACAGCCTCCAAAGCAATTTCCTCTTCATCGCCTATCTCCTTGTGTCAAATCGCTCGCACTGTAAGCCGGATTTGTGCAGAAATTGTGGAGACGGGGAGGGGGAGTGTGGAGGTCGCAGGCCCGGTGGGCCCGCTTCCGGCGGAAGCTGTCGCTTCCGGCGGAAGCTGTCGCTTCCGTTATCCAGCGCCAAAACACGAGCGCGGCGCGGCGGTCGTTTTTCGAATTTTGTGTAGTTTCCCACCAGCCGGGACGCACGGCTGTGCGCCCCAACGCTTTACACAGGAAATGGGATACGGCCCCGAAGGCCGGGTGGGGTAGGGTGAGGGCGGCTATAATCCCCCCATGCGTTATCGTCTGCTTGCTATTCTGGCATTGACCCTCGCCGTCATCGCCGCCTATGCCTGGCGGGACGCGCTCCACGCCTGGGCCTATTCGCTGACAGGCGAGGAGCAGCCGGCGGCCCAGGTCCGCGGCCTGTGGAACCTTGCCGTCGGCTGGCTGCGCCCGCCGCTGGACCTGCGGCCCGAGACCCCCATCCAGCACAACGGCGTCAACCCGTTCGGCATCAACACCTTCCTGCAGCAGGAGGTGGAGCCTGCCAAACGCGAGCGTCAGGTGCAGCTCATCGCCGAGGCCGGCTTCCGCTGGCTGCGCCAGGAGTTCCCGTGGGCCGACATCGAGATCGCGGCCAAGGGCGATTTCAGCGACTGCCGCAACGGCCCGTGCATTTCCGCCTGGGACAAGTACGACCAGATCGTGGGCCTGGCCGAGCAGTACGGGCTGGAGATACTCGTGCGCCTCTCCTCGCCGCCGGCCTGGAGCCGCGCCGACGGCGACGCGCGCGGGGCGTTTGCGCCGCCGGACAACCCGGCCGACTTCGCCGACTTCGCCGCCGCCGTGGCCGAGCGCTACCGGGGCCGCCTGCGCTACTTCCAGATCTGGAACGAGCCCAACATCTACCCGGAGTGGGGCGACCAGCCGGCCGACCCGGAGGCCTACACCCGCCTGCTTTGCTCGGCGTACGAGCGGCTTAAAGCCGCGAATGCGGATGTCGTCGTCGTCGCCGCGCCGCTGGCGCCCACCAACCCGCTCGGCCTGGTGAACCCGGCCACCCGCGCCGCCGCCGAGCTGAACGACTTCGTCTACCTGGAGCGCATGTACCGGGCCGGCGCCAGGCGCTGTTTCGACGTGATGAGTGTGCAGGGCTACGGGCTGGGCAGCGGGCCGACCGACCGGCGTATGCGGCCCCTGCACTTCAATTACGCGCGCAACCTGTTCATCCGCGACCTGATGGTGGCCCACGGCGACGCGCACAAGGCGATCTGGATCGCGGAGATGAACTGGAACGCGGCGCCGCCCGAGGTGCCGTCCATCTTCGGCCGCGTCTCGGAGGCGCAGCAGGCGCAATATGCGGCGCAGGCGTATGCGCGGGCGCAGGCCGAATGGCCGTGGGTGGGCGTGAACGCCTTCTGGTTCTTCAAGCGCGCCTCAGACGCCGAGAAGGATCAGGCCTGGTACTACTTTCGCATGGCCGACCCGGATTTCACCCTGCGCCCGGTCTATTTCGCCGTGAAGGACTACATCGCCGGGGCGCGCGTCATGTATCCGGGCTGGTTCCAGGAGGACCATTGGGCCGTGGAGTGGGCGGGCTGGCGCGTCGCTGACGACCCGGCCGCCACGTTCGGCCGGCAGCGCGTGGCGGAGCGCGCCGGCGCCAGCGCGCGCTTCACGTTCAGCGGCACCGACCTGTTCGTGGTCGCGGCTCGCGGCCCGGCCGGCGGACGCCTGACCGCAAGCGTCGCTGGCGGCCCGCCCCGGACCTTCGACCTGACGGCGGACGCCGCGCAGCATCAGGTCCGCGTGCCTGTGGCGCTACGCCTGGCGGACGGCCGGCACACTGTGGAGATCACAGCCGAGCCCGGCGCCAGCGTGGACGGTTTCATCGTGCGGCGCACGCCGGACCGGACCGGCGGGCTGCTGGCCGGGCTGCTGGCGGCGTTGGCGGCGGCCTGGCTGGGCGTGAGACGGAAGACCGCCGACGCCGGACGAAAGTAGGCCCTGTATGCCGGGCGCTCGTCCTTCATCGGTCGTCCTTCGTCTGACGTGCCTGGCCGTCCTGCTCCTCGCCGCGAGCTTGCGTTTCTACCGGATCGACTTCCAGAGCTACTGGAACGACGAGGGCAACTCGCGCGTGCTGGCAGCGCGGGACGCGCCGACCCTTTTGCGCAACGCCGCCGCCGATATCCACCCGCCCGGCTACTATCTGCTGCTCAAGGCCTGGCGCGGCCTGCTGGGGGAGAGCGAGTTCGCCCTGCGCGGCCTCTCGGCCTTTGCCGGCGTCGCGCTCACGGCCCTGCTTTACCGCCTGGGCCGGGAGTGGCTGGGGCGCGGCGCAGGCCTGGCGGCGGCCCTGTTCGGCGCGATCAACCCGTTCCTGATCTACTACTCGCAAGAGGCGCGCATGTATGCGCTGCTGGCGGCGGCGAGCGCCGGGTCATTTTTGCTTTTCGAGAAACTGTGGCCTCAGAGATGGGACGCCTGGCGCCTGGCGCCTGGATACTGTCTGGTGACGGCGCTGGGCCTGTACACGCACTACGCGTTCGGTTTCGTCCTCATCGCCCAGAACCTGGTCGCGGTGCTCAGGCTGGCCGGCCCGTGGCGTCCGCCCTCAGGGGCTTCCCTCTTTCGTCCCCGCTCTCCGGTCACTCAGTGGTTCAGCCTCCAGCTCGCCGTCCTGTTGCTCTACCTCCCCTGGCTCCCAAACGCCTACCGCCAGCTCACCGGCTGGCCGGCCGCGCGCGAGTTTCATCCGTTGTGGCAGTCGTTTCTCGATTTAGCTCGCTACCTGGCCTTTGGCCGCACCCTCCAGACCGCCGAGGCCATAGGGGGTTTGGCCGCCGTCGCCGGGCTGGCGCTGCTTGGGCTCTGGCTTCAATCTCCGCTCCCCGGTCTCCGATCCCCAACCCTGACCCTGCTCGCCTGGTTGTTCGTCCCGGCCGGTCTCACCCTCGCATTCGGTCTGCTTACCGAGGCCTTCTCCAAGTTCCTGCTCGTCGCCGCGCCGCCGCTGTGCCTGCTGTTGGGGGGAGCTTTCAACGGCCAGCGGTCAACGGTCAGACGGGCCCGGCTCCTGAAGCTTGGGGCCTGGGGTTTGGGGTTTGGGGTTCTGTTCTTCACGCTTCTGTCCCTCCATAACCTGTACTTCAACCCCGCTTATTTCCGCGACGACTATCGCGGTATTGCCCGCTACATCGAGTCCATCGCGCGCCCGGACGACGCCATCATCACCCATGCGCCCAACCAGGTCGAGGCCTTCGCCTACTACCATCGCGCCGACGCGCCCGGCGCCGCGCCGATCTACCCGCTGCCGGAAACGCGCCCGCTGGACCCGGCCCGCACGGAGGCGCAGCTCCGCGAGATCGCCGCGCGCCACGCCCGCGTGTTTGTGCTGTACTGGGGCGACCAGCAGGCCGACCCGGAGCGCTTCATCGAGGGCTGGCTGAACGCCAACACCTTCAAGGCCGGCGACCAGTGGTTCGGGCAGGTGCGGCTGGCGACCTACGCCGCCGCCCGCCCGGCGACCGAGCCGGCGACGCGGGTGGAGGCGCGTTTTGGCGCGCAGATTCGGCTGGACGGTTACGCGCTCCCGGCGGCGGCGCTGGCCCCGGGCGACATCCTGCAACTGACTCTGTTCTGGCGCGCGGACGCCGCCCCGGCCGAGCGCTACAAGGTCTTCGTCCACCTGTACCGCGACGTGAATGCGCCGCCGGTGGCGCAGCAGGACGGCGAGCCGGGCGGCGGGCTGGCGCCGACCACCACCTGGACGCCCGGCGTGCGCGTGGCCGACAACCACGGCGTCCTGGTCCCGGCGGACCTCCCGCCGGGCGATTACCGGCTGATGATCGGCCTGTATAACCTGGCCGACGGCGCGCGGCTCCCCGTGTCAGTTGGCGATACAATATCGGGAGATCGCCTGGATTTGGGCAACATTGCCGTGCGACCATGACCGAGGGCCCTATGAAAGTCATCATCACCGGCGGCAGCGGCCTGATCGGCCGGGAGCTGACTGCCAGCCTGGCCGCCGACGGCCACGAGATCATCATCCTCAGCCGCGATCCTGACCGCGTCACGAACCTGCCTTCGCACGCCCGCGCCGTGAAGTGGGATGGGCGGACGGCGCAGGGCTGGGGTCACTGGGTCGACGGCGCGGACGCCATCGTCAACCTGGCCGGCGAGAACATCGCCGGCGCCGATGACGTCTTCGGAATCATCCTGCGCGGGCGCTGGACCCCGGAGCGCAAGCGCGCCATCCGGCAGAGCCGCGCGGACGCCGGCCAAGCCGTGGTCGAGGCCGTCCGGGCGGCGAACAAGAAGCCGGCCGTCGTCGTCCAGGCCTCGGCCGTGGGCTACTACGGCAACCGCGGGAACACCGAGCTGCCCGAGGACGCGTCGCCCGGATCAGATTTCTTCTCGGAAGTCTGCCTGGCCTGGGAGAAGTCCACCGAGCCGGTGGAGGCGCTCGGCGTGCGGCGCGTCGTCACCCGTTCGGCCGTGGTGCTCAGCGCCCAGGGCGGGCTGCTGCCCGTGATCCGGTTCCCGTACAGCCTGTTCGCCGGCGGGCCGCTGGGGAGCGGCAAGCAGTGGTTCCCGTGGATTCACATCAAGGACGAGGTCGCGGCCATCCGCTTCCTGCTGGAGAGCGCCTCGGCCCAGGGCGCCTACAACCTGGTGGCGCCGAACATCCTGACCAACGACGAGTTCGGCCGCCTGCTGGGCCGCGTGATGCGCCGGCCGCACCTCATCCCGGCGCCGGCCTTCGCGCTCCGGATCGCCCTGGGGGAGATCGCGGACCGGCTGGTGCTCACCAGCCATCGCCAGGTGCCCCGGCGTCTTCAGCAGGCCGGCTTTCGCTTCAAGTTCCCCGAGGCCGAGACGGCGTTGAGGGACCTGGTGCGGTAGCGCAACCCGGTCACTCGAGGCGGCGCGGCGAGACGTTATGAGCTGGATCAAAGTCCTGGCGGAGTCTGAGTTGAAGCCCGGCGCTCGCCGGGTGGTGGACGCCGGTTCGCGGCGCGTGCTCCTGGTGCACCACCTGGGCCAGGTCTTCGCCGTGGCCAGCGCCTGCCCGCACATGGGCCTGCCGTTGCGCTGGGGCAAGTTGAACGACGATTGCAGCCTCACCTGCCCCTGGCACCACAGCGCCTTCGATCTGCGCACCGGCGACGTGAAGGACTGGAGCCCGTGGCCGCCGGGCCTGGGCGTGGTGCTGGGCGCGCTCTCGCGCCGCAAGGCGCTGCCGGTGTTCCCGGTCAAAGTTGAAAGCGGCGCGATTTGGGTGGACGCCGACGTGTAGACGCCCTCCGGCTTGCGGGGGCGGGGCCCGCCTCCGCCCGATGACCGATGAGCAGAACGCCCGCCTCTCTCGATCTCCCCCTGGCCGCGCGCTTCACGGCCCTGGCCCTGGGCTGTGTCCGGCGCGAGTTCCCGTATCAGCCTCAGCACGTCCTGGCCGGCCCGGACGACGCGCGCCGGCCGCGCGCCCTGCACCCCGCCTTCTACGGCTGCTTCGACTGGCACTCATCGGTCCACGGCCACTGGCTGCTAGTCCGCCTGCTGCGCCGCTTCCCGGACCTGCCCCAGGCCGCGGCCATCCGCGCCGCGCTGGACGAGAACCTGGCCGCCGAGAACCTGCGCGTCGAGGCCGATTACTTCCGCGCGCGGCCGGGCTTCGAGCGCCCCTACGGCTGGGCCTGGCTGCTCAAACTGGCCCAGGAGCTGGGGGCCTGGCACGACGCCGACGCCCGGCGCTGGTTGCAGAACCTCCAGCCGCTGGCCGACGTCATCGTCGCCCGTTACCTGGAGTTTTTCCCTCGCCAGACCTACCCGATCCGCGCCGGCACGCACGCCAACACCGCCTTCGGCCTGGCCTTCGCCTGGGACTATGCGGTGGCCGTCAACCACGCCCCGCTGCAGGACCTGGTCCGCGCGCGCGGCCTGGACTACTTCGGCCGGGACCGCGACGGCCCGGCGCGCTGGGAGCCGGGCGGCAACGACTTTCTCTCGCCGTGCCTGGTCGAAGCCGACCTGCTGCGGCGGCTGCTGCCCGCGGCCGATTTCGCGGCCTGGCTGGACGGCTTCCTGCCCGATCTGCGCGCGGGCGGGCCGGCGGGCCTGCTCACGCCGGCCGTGGTGACCGACCGGACCGACGGTCAGCTCGTGCACCTGGATGGTTTGAACCTCAGCCGGGCGTGGTGCTTCTTTGAGCTGGCCCGCGCCCTGACGCCGGACGATGTGCGCCGGCCCGTGCTCGTGGAGGCCGCCGCCCGTCACCTCGAGGCCGGCCTGGCCCACGTCGCCAGCGGCGACTACATGGGCGAGCACTGGCTGGCGACGTTCGCGGCGTATGCGTTGGAACGCGCGGCGGCGCTATAATCGCCGCCATGCGCCTCCTCCGCTACCCGGCCTTCCTGTCCGTCTCCCTCAGCCACCTCGGCGTCGACGTCCTCAACGGGCAGGTCGGCGTGCTGCTCGCCGCGCTCAGCCTCACGCTCGGCCTGAGCAACGCGCAGATCGGCCTGATCGCCACCGCCTACGCGATCCTGGGCTCGCTGACCCAGCCGTTCTTCGGCTGGCTCTCCGACCGGGACGGCGGGCGCTGGACGCTGGCGGGCGGCGTGCTGTGGATGGCGGCCTTCTTCGGACTGCTGGCCCTGGCGCCGGCCGGCTGGGCGCTCCCGTTCATGCTGTTGGGCTCGCTGGGCTCGGGCGCCTTCCACCCGCCGGGGACCGCGCGGGCGGCGCAGGTGGGGGCGCTGGGGCTGGCGGGTCAGGCGGCCACCGCGGCGTCGATCTTCTTCCTCTTCGGGCAGGTTGGCCTCTCGGCCGGCCCCGCCGTCGGCGGCTTCCTGCTCGAACACGTCGGCCGGCCCGGGCTCTTCGGCCCGGCGGCGCTGACGTTTCTCCTGGGGCTGTTCACGTTCTGGGCTCTGCCGGCGGGCGCCGGTTCGCCCTCGCGCCCGGCCGCGACCGGCGCGCACCCGGCCGGCGCGCGTCCCCTGGTCGTCCCGGCCCTGGGGCTGCTGGTCCTCATCCTGGTGATCTCGGGGTTGCGCGTGTGGGCGCAGAGCGTCATCACCACCTTCGGCCCGAAGTTCCTCCAGGACCTGGGCCTGACCTCGAGCGAGTACGGCGCGGTCGTGGGGGTGTTCATGGCCGGCACCGCGATCGGCGGGGTGCTGGGCAGCTCGCTGGCCGACCGGTGGAGCTACCCGCGCACCATCCTCCTCTCGCAGTTGCTCAGCCTGGCGCCGTTCGTCCTGTTCCCCCTGGTCCGCGGACCGTGGCTTTATCTGCTGGCGGCGCTGGCCGGCCTGTTCAATGGCGGCCCGCACAGCATCCTGGTGACCATGGCGCAGCGGACTCTGCCCGGGCGGGCCGGTTTCGCGTCCGGCCTGATCCTGGGCCTGACCTTCGCGCTGGGGGCCCTGGGGACATCGTTCACCGGCTGGCTGGCGGACCGGACCGGGCTGGCCCTGGCGCTGCAGCTGAACGCGGCCCTGGCCGGGCTGGCGGCGCTCCTCAGCCTGGGACTGGTGCTCCGGCGCAGCCCGGCCCCCGCGCCGGCGCCGACCGGGGATTAGACAACTCAGAGCTTCGGCAGCACGATCGACTGCTGGTTCTGATACTTGCCCTTCTTGTCCGCGTACGACACCTCGCACACCTCGTCGGCCTCGAAGAACAGCACCTGGGCGATGCCCTCATTGGAATAGACCTTGGCGGGCAGCGGGGTGGTGTTGGAGATTTCGAGCGTGACGTAGCCCTGCCACTCCGGCTCGAACGGCGTGACGTTGACAATCAGGCCGCAGCGGGCGTAGGACGATTTGCCCAGGCAGACCGTCAGCACGCTGCGCGGGATGCGGAAATACTCCACCGTCTTGGCCAGCACAAACGAGTTCGGCGGGATGACGCAGACCTCGCCCTTGAAATCGACCATCGACTTCGGGTCGAAGTGCTTGGGGTCGACGGTGGCCGCGAAGACGTCGGTGAAGATCTTGTACTCATCGGCCACGCGGATGTCGTAGCCGTAGGACGACACGCCGTACGAGATCACGCCGTCGCGGACCTGGCTGTCCACGAACGGCTCGATCATGCGGTGCTCCAGCGCCATGCGTTTGATCCAGCGGTCGGACTTGAGACCCATACACAGACTCCCAAACGGATAGTTGATGGCGGATGGCAAAACTTACCGCTCGTCGCGCTGAACCGGGTTGCGCAGCACGCCGAGGCCCTCGATCTCCACCTCGACCTCGTCTCCGTCGGCCAGCGGGCCGGCGCCGGCCGGGGTGCCGGTGAGCAGCACGTCGCCGGGCAGCAGCGTCATCACGGACGAGACGAAGGCGACCAGTTGCGCCACGCTGAAGAGCATATCGTGCGTGGACGTCATCTGGCGCACCGCGCCGTTGACCCGGCACGTGATCAGGGCGTCGGCCGGGTTGAGCGTTGTGGCGATCCAGGGGCCGAGGGGGCAGAAGGTGTCGAAGCTCTTGCCGCGGGTCCACAGCCCTTCGGCGTCGACGATGTCGCGCGCCGTCACGTCGTTGGCGCAGGTGTAGCCCAGCACGTGCCGCAGGGCCTCCTCCGGCGACACCCAGCGCGCCGGGCGGCCGATGACCGCGGCCAGTTCCGCGCCGTGTTCCACCCGCGCCGACTGCGGCGGCAGCCGGATCGGCTCGCCGGTCCCGATGACGGCCGACGGCGGCTTGAGGAAGAGCAGCGGCACGGTCGGCGCCGGCAGGCCGGCCTCGCGCGCCCGGTCGGCGAAGTTGTTGCCGACCGCCACGATCTTGCCCGGCGCCACCGGCGCTAACAGGGCCACCTCCGCCAGCGGCACGGCCTGCGCCTCGCGCCGATAGGCCCCGAACAGGTCGCCGTCCAGCGGGCGGACCGCGTCGCCCTCCAGCACGCCGTAGCGCACGGCGTCGCCTCTGCGGTAACGGATGAAGAGCATCTAAATCCCGATCACCGTTCACCGCTCATGAATCATCACGCTTCACTCACTCCGCCTGCCGGCTCTTCCAGCGCTCCCAGGCCTCCAGGCCGTTGAACGCCGCCTGGGCGTACAGCGCGGACAGGGTCGGGTAGTTATAGACCGTCTGGGCGAAGGCGTCCAGCGCGCCGCCGGCCTGCATGACGTGCAGGCCGATATGGATCAGCTCGGCCGCCCCCTCGCACAGCAGATGCACGCCGAGCAGGGTCTTATCGTGCGGGGAGAAGATCAGCTTGAGCACGCCGCCGGTGTCGCCGATGATCTGGCCGCGCGGGTTCTGGTCCGTATAGGCGCGCCCGACGAGGTACGGCCGCCCCTGCGCCTTGCAGGCCTCCTCGGTCAGGCCCACAAACGCGATCTCCGGGATGGTGTAGACGGCCAGCGGGATGTGCCTCAGCCGGCTGTCGACCGCCGCCCCGAAGGCGTGCCGCACGGCGATCCGGCCCTGCTCCATCGAGACCGACGCGAAGGCGTGGCGCGTCGCGACGTCGCCGGCGGCGTACAGGCCGGGCACGCTGGTCTGCATGCAGTCGTCCACCTGCACAAAGCCCTGCTCGTCCACCGCCACGCCCAACGCTTCCAGACCGAGGTGGCGCGTGTTGCCCACCCGTCCGGCCGCCACCAGCGCGGCGTCGCAGGTCAGCGCCTCGCCGCTCTGCAACTGGAAGGTCAGCTGGGGCTGGCGGTCGTCCACGCTCACGACCGGCTCGTTGAGGATCACGCGCACGCCCTGCTCCTCCAGGTGACGCTTGAAGCGCTCGGCCAGCTCGGCGTCCACAATCGGCAGCAGGCGGCTCTGCAACTCCACCAGCGTCACCGACACGCCGAGCGCCGCGAACATGGCCGCGAACTCCGTCCCCACCACGCCGCCGCCGACCACCACCAGCGCGCGCGGCAGCGGCCCCAGGTCCGCCAGCGTGTTAGCGTCCAGCAGGCGCGGATGGCCGAGCGGGATCTGCGGCGGGCGGTAGGCCGACGAACCGGTGGCGAGCAGGACGGCGGTGGCCGTCAGGTCGACCGTCCGCCCGTCGCCCTGGCGCACGCGCACGGTGTGGGCGTCGCGCAGCTGCGCTTCGCCGCGGACGATCTCGATCCGGTAACGGTCCAGGTTGCGCTGGATCACGCCCCACTCGGCCTCCAGCACCATCTGGCGCCGGAACATGATGTCGGCCAGGGTCAGCCCCGGCTCCAGCGCCAGCTTCAGGCCGTACACGCCGCGCTGGCGGATGTTGGCCAGCAGTTGCGCCATCTCGCGCAGCGTCTTGGACGGCACGGTGCCGGTGTTGATGCCGGCGCCGCCCAGCCGCGGCGCGCGTTCGACCAGGGCGACTTTCTTGCCGAGCCGCGCGGCCTCTTCAGCGCCCTTGGCGCCGGCCGGGCCTGAGCCGATGACGATCAGGTCGTATTGCGACATAGGTTGTGGAACCGCAGAGGGCGGATGACCGCTGACGGATAGCGAACCCAATCATACCATCAGCCATGAGCGCTCAGCGCCCCGCTATTCGCTCTCCGCCCGCGGCTTGCGCCCCCAGGCCAGGTCGTAATCCACCAGCCACGGCTCGACGCGCACCGCCTCCAGGCCAAGATCGGCCAGCAACTGGCGGAAGGCGGCGCGCGACCGGGTCTTGCCCAGGATCAGGGGCGCCTCCCAGCCGACGCGGTTGGTGGTGACCAGCAGGCCGCCCGGCTTGAGCACACGCCGGCACTCACGCAACGCGGCGTGGTCATCCGGCAGGAACTCGAGCGCCTCCAGACAGGTGACCGCGTCGAAGCTCGCCGCCGGGAACGGCAGCGGGCTGGCCGGCGCGCGCACCCAGGCCGTCCGGCCCGGCCAGGCCCCGGCCGCCTCCCGCCCGGCCGTCAGCATGCGCGCCGCCAGATCGGCGTTGACCACCATCCCGTCAAAGGCCGGCTCGCGCAGCAGCGCCCGGGCCACGCGCCCGGTGCCGGCGGCCACATCCAGCACGCGCGGCCCGTCCACCTCGGCCAACGCGGCGGCCAGCGGCAGGCCGAGGATGGCGGACTCGGTCGCGGCGTCGAACTTCTTGATCTCGCGGTCATACCGGCGCGCAACCCAGTCATACAGCGGCACCACCACGCGCGGCCCGAGGTGGGCGCCCTCGGCGAGGATGAGTTCCCAATACAGCAGCAGGCCGACGGCAGCAGGCAGCAGGCAGCAGACCGTGACCAGCGACCAGTCAATGAACATGAGGCGCGCGGACTCAGGCTAACGGCCCACTGCCGACTGACTCGCGAAACTGCATCCGGTACAGCCGCGCGTACAGGCCGTCCCGCGCCAGCAGTTCGGCATGGTTCCCCAGCTCGATCAGGCGGCCGGCCTCCAGCACCGCGATCCGGTCGGCGCGGTGCACGGTGGACAGGCGGTGGGCGATGATGACGGTCGTCCGGTTGACCATCAGCCGGTCCAGGGCCTCCTCCACCAGTTTCTCGGACTCGGAGTCCAGGCTGGAGGTGGCCTCGTCCAGCAGCAGCAGGCGCGGGTCCTTGAGGATGGCGCGGGCGATGGCGATGCGCTGGCGCTGGCCGCCGGAGAGCTTGACGCCGCGCTCGCCGACGACGGTGTCGTAGCCCTGCGGCAGCTGCTCGATGAACTCGGCCGCGTTGGCGGCGCGCGCCGCGGCCTCCAGCTCGGCCTCGGACGCTTCCAGTTTGCCGTAGCGCAGGTTCTCGCGCACGGTGCCGGAGAAGAGCTGCGTCTCCTGCGGCACGATCCCGATCTGGCCGCGCAGCGAGGCCAGGGTCAGCGCGCGCAGGTCGTGGCCGTCGAGCAGCACCCGGCCCTCGGTGGGGTCGTAGAAGCGCGGGATCAGGTTGAAGAGCGTGGTCTTGCCGGCGCCGCTCGGGCCGACCAGGGCCAGCACCTCGCCGGGCTGGATCTCCAGCTCGATGTCGCGCAGCACGGCCGGCGCGGCTTCAGGCTGCCGGCCGTTCGCGGCCGGCGTCTGATACGCGAACGAGACGCGCTCGAACGTCACCCGGCCGCGGGCCGGCGGCAGCGCCAGCGCGCCCGGCGCGTCGCGGATCTCGGGCACCTCGTCCAGCAACTCGAAGACGCGGCGCGAGGCCCCCAGCGCCTCCTGCAGCTGCGCATACAGGCCCGTGAACGCGCCGAGCGAAGCGGCGATGTTGATGCCGTACACCAGGAACGCGATCAGGGCGCCGGGCGTGAGCCGGCCGGCCAGCACCTCCCGGCCGCCGAACCACAACACGCCGGCCAGCGACGCGAAGCCCAGGAAGGCGATCACGGCGCCGAAGGCCGAGCGCACCACGGTCAGGCGCAGGGCGGCGTTCAGCGCGCGCTGGAGCTGCTCGGTGTAGCGCTGGACCTCGTACGGCTCGCGCGTGAAGGCTTTCACCGTGCGGACGCCGGCCAGGGCCTCCTCGGCCGCCGCCGCGCTGTCGGCGGTCTGGTCCTGGACCTCGGTGGAGAGCCGGCGCAGACGCCGCCCGAAGAGCACGGCGTTGACGCTGATCAGCGGCGCCAGGATCAGGATGAAGAGCGTCAGCCGCCAGTTGAGGGCCAGCATCAGGGCCAGCGAGCCCGCGAACGAGACCGCCTGGCCGAGCACGGCGGTGAGGTTGTTGGTGAGCGCCGCGCGCACCAGCGTCACGTCCGACGCCAGCCGCGAGAGCAATTCGCCGGTGCGCCGGTCGGCGAAGAAGCGCACGCTGAGCGTGTGCAGGTGCGCGTAGGTCTCCCGGCGCAGGTCCACCACCACGCGCTCGCCGACATAGCTGAGGGTGTAGCCCTCCACGAAGCGGAAGACCGAGTTGAACAGGAAGGCGCCGATCAGCAGCAGCGTGATGCGGTTCAGCTCGGCCGCATCCCCGCGCGCGAAGACCGCGTCCACCAGGTTCTGCATGATCCAGGGGAAGAGCAGGCTGAGCGCCGAACTGATGACCAGGGCGACGAGGGCCACCGCCATCTGGACCCGGTAGGGGCGCAGATAGCGGAGCAGGCGCGCGATCTGGGCCCGCGACGGCGGGACGAACGGTTCGGCTGGGCCGGGGCGGGCCGGGCGGCGGAGGGCGGAGAACATACCCGGATTGTGCCACGGATTCGGCGCTTTGACAGGGAGCGATGAAGATCGCGTGAAGGCGCGGGCCGCAACTTTCACGCACTTTTCGCGACTGTAGAGGTAACAGGCCGGCCAGCGCGGCGTTTTAGAGTTTGGAGGCCCTTGCCCCGCGCGCGCCCGGCGGCGATGCGCCACCGACGGAGGCCGTATGTTGACAATGAGCGAACTGGATGCCCTGATCGACGCTTATCCCGATCTGAAGCCGGCGCTGCCCCGGATGCGTCTCTCGTTCGCGCGTCAGGCGCGCCCGTTCCATTTGTGGCCGGCCATGAAGCTGCTCTCCGAGGGCCAGCCGTGCGGGGCTTTCCACGCGGTCCTGTCCGGGACCCTCCAGGTCGGCGCGCCCGCCGAGCCCGGGGAGGGTCCGCCGCTTTACTCAGTGCAGCGAGGGGACTTCTGCCCGGTGACCATCGGGTGCCTGCTGGGGCAGGCGCCTTTCCCGGTGCAGGCCGTCGCGTTCACTCAGGTGCGCGGCGTCGCCATCGACCGCCGGTTCTTCCTGGCGCTGGTGCAGAATGTGCCGGCCTTCCGGCTCTCTGTTTTCCGCGCCGTGGCGGAGCGCGTGGTCCAATGGGCGCAGCCAGCGCCGGCCTGGCCGAACGTGCGCCTGACGCCCGGCCGCCTGGCGACGCGCGCGGCTGTCGGCGCGGCGCGCTAACGGCGCACCGGCGTGACAGCGCTTTGACTCAGGGGTGATACGCATCCAGGCTGGGGAATATCTCAGCCTGGTGCGCTTTGGTCACTAACGACCCGATGGGGTGAAAACCGACCAGCAGCGGCGCGTTGTGGCCGGCCGAGATGGCCATGCCCACCACCCGGCCGGTGTGCGCGCTCAGGAGCGGCGAGCCGCTCATGCCGCCCGCCTCGAAGAATTCGTCCATCTGCACCCAGACCGCGGACTCCCCGGCGGCCGTAACCGTCCCAGTCAGCGGCCGTGGATTTCCCCGGCCATCGCCCAGCCCGCTGTAGAGCACCACGCGCTCGCCGGGTTCGGGGGCGCCGCGCCGGTCCGGCGTCAACGCCAGCGCCGCCTCCACCGGACCGTCCGGCGACAGCAGCACATAGTCCAGCGTGAAGTTGTGGCCGGTGAAGACGCGCCCCGGCGCGCCGTGGAAGCGGGTAAAGACGGCCACGTCGTCGCTGGATTGGGGCAGCCGGAAGGTCAGCGACTCTAATCGGCGCCCCAGCCAGCCGCTCAGGTACAGGCTGTGAGCGGTGGTGACGCCGACGAGGTCGCCTGTCTCCAGCCTGAGCAAAAAGCCGCTGCCGATGGCGCCGGCCCCGTCCGCGTACTGCGCCCACTCCTCCAGGCCGGCGTGCCCGGACGGCAGCTCGCCGCGCGGCGCGGTGAGGGCCGGCGGGGGCGGCGTCGGTCCGGCGGTCGGCTCGGCGGCGATGCCGGGCACCAGGGCGATGACGACGGCCTGCAGGTTGTAAGACAACCAGACCAGGCAGACGATGAGCAGGACCAGGGCCGCGATAAGGAAACGGGCGGCGCGGCGCCGGTGAGCGCCGGCCTTGGGGTTGAAGCGCATGGGCGTCGGCCTCGCGGCGGTGATGGGGACAGAATATACCATTTCAACTCCAAAGGGGTCGGCCACGTTGTCCGGATCTCCGCTTGCGCGGACGCGGGGGAGGGCCGGGTCGAGTCACCCGCGGCATCAGCCTTCGTCATACTCTCCGACCGGCCTTCTCAGAACGGGCATTATCTTTCATGGCGCAGTCTCAGCCCGCGGCGCCGCAGCGCGCGATGAAGCGTTCGTCCGACGGCGGCTGGCGCGCGGCCCTGGCCTGGGCGGCGCCGGTCGCGGTCTTCGTCCTGGCGTTGTTCTACTACTGGTTCGGGGTCGCCGACCGGCACGCGGTCTTCCTCTATGCCCACACCACCGTCAACGTCCCGCCGGCCCAGCCGTTCGACGCGCTGACCGTCAGCCGCTACTGGATGGCCGGCCTGGTGGCGGCCGGCGCGGTGCTGGTCTGGTATCCGCTGGGCCTGTGGGCGGCGGGCCGGATCGCGGCCTGGCGCGGACGTGAGTTCGATCCGCCGGCCGGCTGGCGCGTCTGGGCGCTGTGCGCGGCGCCGCTGGCCGTCGGCATCCCGGCCATCACGCTCACCGTCAACGCCCCGACCCTGCCGCCGGACCTGGCGGCGGCGTGCGCGGCGGCGGCGCTGGCGGGCCTGGCCGTGGCGGTGCTGCCGGGCGAATGGGCGGCCCGGCGTCCGATCGACCTGGCCTGGCTGGCGGCGGACGGCCTGGGGCTGGTCCCGGCGCTGACGGCGGTGCGCGCCATCGAACTGCCGGGCCGCGGCCTCTCGATCACGGCGCCTGTGGCCTGGGGGGCGGCGATCGGCGGAACCGTGGCCGGCCTGGCCTGGCTGGGGATCATGAGCGCGCTGCGCGCCTGGCGCCGCCGGCCGGGGCCGGGCGCGGGAGCGCTGCTGCTGGCCGGGTTAGGGATCAGCTACCTCTGCCTGCCGCTCGTCCACTATCTGATTGCCACGCCGCCCGGCTTCCGGTACATCACGGCCGCCAGCAACTTCTTCGCGCTCGAGCCGGCCGTGCAGGCGCTGGCGCTGGCCGTGGCCGGCGCGCAGGCCTGGGGCGCGGCGGCGCTGCGGCGACGGGGTTTCACCGTCGAGAAGGAAACCTCACGCGCTCCGCGCCCTCAACGGTGAGGCCGTTCCGCGCCCGGGATTTGGGATTTGGCCGTTGGGATTTATAATTTCAAGCACGTCCCCTTAGCTCAATGGCAGAGCACACGGCTTACATCCGTGGGGTTGTAGGTTCGAGTCCTACAGGGGGCATTGCATGCATCCGCCCAACTCCATCCACCCCAAGAGCCGGGCCGCGTGGCGGCGCTGGCTCGAGCAGAACCACACCCGCGCCGAGGGCGTCTGGCTGATCAGCTACAAGAAGGCCGCCGGCAAGCCGCGCTTCGAATACGACGAGGCCGTGGAGGAGGCGCTGTGCTTCGGCTGGGTGGACAGCAAGCCCAATAAGCTGGACGACGAGCGCTCGATGCTGTGGTTCGCGCCGCGCAAGCCCGGCACCGGCTGGTCCCGGCCCAACAAACAACGTGTGGAGAGGCTGATCGAGGCGGGGTTGATGGCGCCGGCCGGGCTGGCCAAAGTTGAGGCCGCCAAACGCGACGGCTCATGGAACGCGCTGGACGCGGTGGAGGCGCTGGAGGTCCCGCCCGATCTCGAGCAGGCGCTGGCGGCCAGGCCGGGCGCCCGGTCATACTTCGACGCTTTCCCGCGCTCGGTCAAGCGCGGCATCCTGGAGTGGATCGCCAACGCCAGGAAGCCGGAGACGCGCGCCAAACGCGTCGAGGAGACTGCGCGGCTGGCGGCGCAAAACAAACGTGCGAACCAGTGGCGTCCATGACGCGCCAGCCGGCGCTGGCGGCGCAGAACCAGCGCGCGAACCAATGGCGGAAGCAGCGCGCCGGCGAACGGCGGCGGAGTGGGCCGCGCGCGGCGCTGCGGGCCTGGTGTTCCTCGTCAACGTGGCCTGCGCCCTCGCCTTCCTTCTCCAGCCCGAACTCTATGCGCCGGCTTTTGAGCTCGACGGGACGCCGGGCCGGATCGTCGTGCAGGCGTTCGGGCTCCTGTTCCTGATGTGGAACGCCACCTATCCCCCGGTGCTGTGGCGCCCGCGCGCACACTTCACCCTGTTTGGCGTGGTGCTGGTTCAGCAGGCCCTCGGCCTGGCCGGGGAGACCTGGCTGTGGCTCGGCCTGCCGCCGGCGCACGCGGCGCTCGCCGGCACCGGCCTGCGCTTCATCCTCTTCGACGGCTTCGGCCTGCTGATCATGGCGGCGGCGTACGGGGCGCTCTGGAGAGCGCTGGGCAGATCGTCCGCGTGACGAGCGCCCGCGATGTCCTGCCGGCCGACAATGAGGCCATCAACCCGCCGATTCGAGTTACGCGCTGACGCCGCAGCCGATCTCTTATCGGCCCCGCCTGCCAGGACAGCGTGAGCCCGCCTCACGCTGTCCTGCGTTTTGCGGACGCCGCTGATCTTGTTTCCGGCCGGTTTCCTTGACGGCTCCCTCTGCGCCGCCTACAATCCCCCCTGCTCCCCCGCTCCTTAGCCTCCACACTCACCTGGAGTTATCTATGTCCGACTCTCTCTTCCGCGGCTCGTTGCGCGACCTCGACCCCGAGGTCTACGAACTGTGCCAGATCGAGGCCGAACGGCAGTACCGCAAGCTCATCCTGATCCCGTCCGAGTCCGCCGCCCCGGAGGCGGTGCTGGAGGCGCTCGGCTCGCGCTTCCAAAACCTCTACGCCGAAGGTTACCCGGATGAAGAGACGCGCTTCCTGCCCGAGGCCGAGATCCTGAACTACGAGGCCCGCCTCGGCCATTTCCGCCGCTACGGCGACCCGCGCTACTACAAGGGCACCGAGTACGCCGACATCGTCGAGGCCCTGGCCCGCCGCCGCTGCGCCGAGGTCTTCGCCGCCAACGGGCTGACCCCCGACCAGCTCTACGTCAACGTCCAGGCCCTCTCCGGCGCGCCCGCCAACAACGCCGTGTACAACGCCCTGGTGAACCCCGGCGATACGGTCATGGGCCTGAACCTGCTCTACGGCGGCCACCTCACCCACGGCTCGCCGGCCAACCGCTCCGGCAGGTATTACAAGGTCGTGGCCTACACGATCAACGAGCAGACCGGCCGCATCGACATGGACGAGGTCGAGCGCCTGGCGCGCGAACACAGGCCGAAGATGATCATCGTCGGCTACTCATCGTACCCGTGGATCGCGGACTTCAAGCGCTTCCGCGAGATCGCCGACGCGGTCGGCGCGTACCTGCTGGCCGACATGGCCCACGTCGCCGGCCTGATCGCGGCCGGCGTCTACCCCTCGCCGGTCGGCCTCGCCCATGTCACGACCTTCACCACCCACAAGACCCTGCACGGGCCGCGCGGCGCCTGCATCCTCACCACCGACCCGGCGCTCTCGCGCCGCATTGACCGCGCCGTCTTCCCGGGCGAGCAGGGCGGCCCGCACGTCCACGTCTTCGCCGCCCTGGCGACCACGCTCCGGCTGGCGCAGACGCCGCAGTTTAAAGAGCTGCAGGCCCAGACGGTGAAGAACGCCGCGCGCCTGGCCGCGCGCCTGCAGGCCAACGGCCTGGCCCTGGCCTTCGGCGGCACTGAGAGCCACCTGTTCAACATCGACTGCAAATCCGTCCGCGGCCCGGATGGCACGCCGCTCATGGGCGACGTGGCCGCCCGCATCCTGGACCTGGCCGGCATCGTGGTCAACCGCAACACCATCCCCGGAGACCGGTCGGCGGCCGCGCCCTCCGGCCTGCGCCTGGGCACGCCCTGGGTGACGCAACGCGGCTTCCGCGAGGCCGAAATCGACGCGCTCGGCGACCTGATCGCGGCGGTGCTCAAGGCCTGCAAACCGTACAAGTACCCGGGCCGCAAGGGCGACCTGTTCCGGGCCAAGATCGACTTCGACGCCTTCAACGACGCCAAGCTCAAGGTGCGCGACCTGGCCCGCCAGGCCGGCATCGACTATCAGCCCAGCCAGCACGGGTACCCACACTTCTATTACCTGGATGACGCGGCCCCGGACGCGCCCTACGCCGCCCTGGAGATCGCCGGCGAGCGCGCCGAGGAATTCCTCTATTGGGCGACGACCAGCGACGTGTACGCGCTCGCGCCCGGCGCGAGCCAGGCCACGCGGCTGTACACCCCCAAGGGACAGGTGGAGGGGGTGCTGACGCGCCGAGATGACCCGGCGGGTCGTCTCTACGCCCTGACGATCCCTGCCGAAAAGGCGGCCCTGGTCGCCGCCTGGCTGCGCGACCTTTCGGATGGTTATGTGGCGCCCGACCTGATCGACCTCCAGCGCAAGCTCCCCGGCCCGGTCTATGTGCGCGAGCCGCAGCCGGCGGCGGCCCTGCCCCGGGTTGCCGGCGACGGCCTGGACATGAGCAAGCCGTACTTCGTCGGCATGTCCCTGTGGGCGGTCGCCGCGCCCGAAGCGCTGCCCGCCTTCCAGTGGAAGGAGCCCGAGGACCCGCCGCTGAAGAAGACGCGCCTGAACGAGACGCACCGCGCCCTGGGCGCCAAGATGGTGCCCTTCGCCGGCTGGGAGATGCCCGTGCAGTACACGGGCGTGCTGGACGAGCACCTGGCCACGCGCCAGGCCGCCGGCCTGTTCGACGTCAGCCACATGGGCGTGTGGGACGTGCGCGGCGAGCACGCCGCCCAGTTCCTGGACGCGCTGGTGGGCAACGAGGTCACCGCGCTCCGGCCGGGCGAGAGCCAGTACGCGCACCTGTTGGCCCCGGATGCCCACGTCCACGACGACTGCTACGTCTACTGCCTGGCGCCCGACCACTACCTGATGGTGGTCAACGCCAGCAACGACGACAAGGACTGGGCCTGGGCGAACGCCGTGTTGCGCGGCGAGGTCCTGATCGACGCGGACCGGCCCTGGGCCAAAGCGCCCGCGCGGCCGGGGGTGAGCCTGAGGAACCTGCGCGCGCCGGAGAGCGGCGCCGACCAGCGCGTGGACCTCGCCCTGCAGGGGCCCCGGGCGCGCGACATCCTGCTGGCCCTGGGCGCGGATACGGCGACGACGAAGCGGATCAAGGCGCTGGCGCGCACTCAACTCACCCAGGTCGTCATCGCCGGCTTTGACCTGATCGCGGCCCGCACCGGCTACACCGGCGAGCAGATGGGCTTCGAACTCTTCGTCCACCCGGACCGGGCCGTGGACCTGTGGAACGCGCTGCTGGCCGCCGGCAAACCGTTCGGCCTGAAGCCGTGCGGGCTGGCCGCGCGCGACTCGCTGCGCACCGAGGCCGGCCTGCCGCTGTACGGCGACGAGATGGCCGGGCACCTGGACCTGGGCGTGGGCGACGCCGGCTTCGATTCCTACGTCAAGGTCCACAAACCCTGGTTCATCGGCCGCAAGGCTTTCCTGGCCCAGGAGCGCGAGCGCCGGTCCGAGGTGACCCGCTTCCGCTTCGACGCCAAGAGCGGGCGCATGGCCCACAACGGCGACCCGGTGCTGGCGGCCGACGGGCGCGTCATCGGCGAGGTGACCTGCTGCTCCATCGACACCGACGGCTTCCGCAGCGGCCAGGCCTATCTGGACTTCGCCCACCTCGACGAGGGCACGCCGATCCTGGTCATGCAGGGCGCGGCCGAGGCCTTCGCGGCGGCGGCGCCGCGGCCGGCCACGCGGGCCGAGGTGGAGGCGGCGCTGACGGCCAGGGGCGTCAAGGTCCGCCCGCCGGAGGCGGCCACGGTGCTGAGCCGGTTCCCGAAGAAGAAATAGGCAGGAGGCAGACGACAGGCTGGAGTAGGCCATGGCGGAGCTATACGGACATCACGATCTGAGCCGCATCCTGGCATGGGCCGCTTCACTGGCCCTGGTCCTGTGCGCGTGCACCGCGGCCCCCGCCGCCACACCGACCCCCACCCTCCAGCCGCCGACGCCCTCGCCGCGCATGCCCACGCTGCCGCCGGCCGCCACCGTCACGCCTTTGCCCACCACCACGCCCGCGCCGACGGCTACCGATACGCCGCCCCCGTCCAGCACGCCGGCCGTCACGGCGACGGTCGCTCTCTCGGCCACCGCCGCCCTCTCGGCGACGGCCACGCTCGCGGAGACGCCCACCGCGGCGGCCGTGGACAAGGCCGAGTTCGTGGCCGACGTCACGTTGCCGGACGGCAGCGAAGTCGCCGCCGGATCGCCGGTGACCAAGACCTGGCGCGTGCGCAACGCCGGCGCCACCACCTGGGGGCCAGGTTATGAGCTGGTCTATGTGCGCGGCGAGTCGTTCGGCGCGGCGGACGCCGTCCCCCTCGGCCAGACGGTGGCCCCCGGCCAGACCGCGGACCTCTCCGTCCCCATGACCATGCCCGAGACGACCGGCGTGCGCACCGGCTTCTGGCAGCTTCGCTCCGCAGCCGGGACTCTCTTCGGCGTCGGCGCGGGCGGCAACGAGGCGCTCTATGTGCAGGTGGTGATCATCCCGGCCGGGGCCACAGCCGGCCCGCGCCCCACCATCGCCCCCGGCGAATCGCTGCGCGTCACCTCCGCGACCCTGCGCATGGAGGCGGCCGACTACGCCGGCCCGTGCCCGCACACGCTCGTCTTCATCGGGGTGCTCGAAGTGCAGGGCGCCGGGACCGTCCGTTATCAGCTCGAGGCCACCTCCCAGACGCCAGGCTTCACGTTTACATTGCCGGACCCCATCGAGGGCGCTTTCCCGGGGCCGGGGCCGCAGACCTTCGGGTTGTCGTACAGCCTCGAGATGCGCAACAGCGTGGCCGGCTCCGCCCGTCTGCGCGTCACCGCCCCCAACGAGATCGCGTCCGAGCCCGTCGCCTTCACTCTGACCTGCCAGCCATGACCGTGCTATATCTCATCCGTCACGCCCGCTCTACCTGGAACGCCCAGGGCCGCTGGCAGGGCCAGGCCGACCCGCCGCTGGATGAGGTCGGGCAGCAACAGGCGGCGGCGCTGGCCGCGCACCTGCGCGCCGAGACGTTTGCGGCCGTGTACAGCAGCCCGCTGGCCCGCGCCCGGCAGACCGCCGAACCTCTGGCCCGGTCCCAGGGCCTCGACCTGCGCCTGGACGACCGGCTTAAGGAGCGCCACGTCGGCGAGTGGTCCGGCCTGACCGAGGCCCAGGTGCGGGAACGCTACCCAGAGCATTACCACCCGGGCTGGTGGATCGCCGGCCCGCCCGGCGGCGAGGCCCAGGCGGCCCTGACCGAGCGCTCGCAGGCGGCCTTCCAGGCCATCCTGGCCGCGCACCCGGATGAGACCGTCGCCGTCGTCAGCCACGGCGGCACACTCAACGCCTACCTGGCCGTCCAGCTCGGTATCCCGCCCGGCCGCACCGTCACCTTCCGCTTCGCCAACGCCAGCTTCGCGCGCCTCTCGGTCAAGGGCGACCGCGTCTATGTGGTCAGCCTGGGCGAGACCGCGCCCGTCGATGGCGCAGCCTGACCGGCGATGACCCGCACTCAACCGCCGCTCTTCCGCCGCCTCACCCGCCTTCTCGCGAGCGCGTGGCTCTGGGGGGTGCTGGCCGCCCTCCTCGTCTACGCCGGGGTCTTCAACCCGCCGCTGCTGGCCGCGCTGGCCTGGCTCGGGCTGGGGCTGGCCGGGTTGGGCGCGGCCGTAGCCGCGCTCGTGGGGTTGCTGGGCCGCGCGCCCGGGGACGTCATCCGGCCCGGCGACCCGCGCTCGATCACGCTGGACGCTTACTGGGGACAGCCTCATTTGGTGGCCCTGGCCCGGCAGTGGCTGCGCCTGCTCTCACAGCGCCGGCAATTCGCGGCGATGGGCGGCCGTTTCATCCACGGCGTGCTGCTGGTCGGCCCGCCCGGCGCCGGCAAGACACTGCTCGCCCGGGCGATGGCGGGCGAGGCCGGCCTGCCGCTGGCGTCGGTGGAGGGCCTGCGCTTCCGCGGGACCGTGTGGGGCGCCGACGAACTGCGCATGCGGCGGTTCGTGGCCCAGGCGCGCGGGCTGGCCCGCGAGTACGGCGCCTGCCTGGCTTACATTGACGAGGTCGAGACTCTGAGCGCCGGCGCGCTGGCGCGCCTGTTGTCTGAACTGGACCACCTCGACGATCCCACCGGCTGGGAGCGCGCCCGCCACTGGCTCGCGGCGCGCCTCGGGCGGAGGCCGCCCCGGCGCGACTGGACCCTCCTGTTCCTGGCCTCGGCCCACCGCCTCGACCTGGTTGATCCCGCCCTGCTCAGGCCGGACCGCTTCGACACGCGCCTGCGCGTGGAGGCGCCGGACCGGGCCGGGCGGCGCGCGATCGTGGCCGGTTACCTGAGCCAGGTCCGGCATGACGAGACCGTGGACGTGGACGCCATCGTGGAGGACACGCCGCAGGCGACGCCGGCCCGACTGGCCGCCGCGCTCACCCGTGACGCCGTCCGCCTGGCGCTGGCCGATGGCCGCGACCGGGTCTCACAGTCCGACATTGACCGCGCTTTGCAGGAGCAGGTGTCCGGCTTCGCGCGGCCCATCGACGAGCTGGACCCCAATCAGCGCCGCCAGATCGCGTACCACGAGGCCGGCCACGCGGTCGCCGTCCACTATCTGATGCCCGAGAAGCGCATCGTGCGCGCGACCATCGTGCGGCACAGCGACTCGCTCGGCCACGTCCTGCCGGTGGACCGCGTGGACGTCTACGCCGCGCCGCTGCGGCGCTACGCGGCCGAGATCGTCGTCTCCCTGGCCGGGCATGTCGCCACGAAGTTGTTCATGGGCGAATACTGGAGCGGCGCGGCGGGCGGGCCGGGCAGCGACTTCAGCCAGATCCGGACGCGCCTGTGGCAGCTCTACCAGCTCGGCTATTTCGGGCCGCCGGTGCTGGGCGCGGAAAACGCGGGCAGCAGCTCGATCCCGGCCGGGGCCGCGCCGCTGCTGGAACGATTGTGGAAGGTGCTGGAGGAGCAGACCGAGGCGCTGCTGACTCAGCATGCGGCCGAGGTGCAGGCCATCGCGCACGCGCTCCTGGAGAAGAACGAACTCCGGCACGAGGCGGTGATGGCGCTGCTGGGCGACAACGGCTGGCAACCCGGCGACACCGCCTTCCCGCCGCCGCGCGAGCCGGCGGGGCTGCCGGCCCTGATCCCGGTTTCAGCGGCGCTGGCGGCGCCGGACGTGGCCGCGCCGCCGGTGGACCTGGCCGGCGCGCCCCCGCCGCGCATGCTCACACCGCCCCGGCCCGAGGCGTTGACGCGCCGCCGCGTGGCGCCCGATGCCGCGCCGCCGCCGCGCGAGCCCGCGCCGCCCTCCGACCCGTCGGCGTGATCGCCGTCACCGCCACGACCACACCCCCATGACGGCGTCGGCAATCCGGCGCGGCTCCCCGCCTCCCTCCACCGGCACCACCCACAGGCCGGGCGCGCCCTGACAGTGGGAGGCGCGCCGGCCGGCCGGCCACGCGATGAGCGCTTCCTCGCCCTGGTCGTCATCACACTCCAGGGCCGGAACCACCAGGCGGCGGCTGTCCGGGCTCCAGATCGTCAGCGATTGGTGATACTGATCGAAATACGGCAGGAGCCGCAGGAAGTGATCGGTGGGCTGGAAGGTGAGGGCGGTCCGCGTCTCCCCGCTGGCCGCGTCCAGGAGGCGCAACTGCCAGGCCAGCTCCGGCTGGCCCGACCCCGGCGCGGCCTGGGTTTGCACGAGATACGCCAACGACCGGCCGTCCGGCGACCAGAAAAAGGCGAAGACCTCTTCGCGCACCGTGACCGGGTCGGCGCGGCCGGCCAGGTCGAGCACGACGAGCGGCCCGGCGAGTTGCGCCGCGTCCAGGTAGGCCACACGCCTGCCGTCCGGGCTCCAGGCGAAGGCGACCTCGTCTTCCGTCTCGGCCAGCGTGCGGACGCCGCGGCCATCGCGCTCCACCAGCAACAGGGCGGCGCCGCCGTCCGCCGTCTGCCCGGCCACCAGGACCTGGCGCCCGTCGGGTGAGAAGGCCGGCGCCTTGAAGGCCGTCGGGACCACGTCCAGGCTGCTCTCGATGATGGTCTCGCCGAATTCCAGGAGCGCCAGCCGCCCGGCCTCGCCGTTGGCGTGGACGAGCGCCGCCCGGCCGTCCGGCGCCCAGGTCCAGTAAAACGGGGCGCCGGTGTCCACCATCTGCGGCGGGCCGCCGTCGGCCGGGACGAGCGAGAAAGCCAGCGTCTGGCGCGGCGCCTCCGAGAGCAGGCCCACCCGGCCGGCATCCGGCGACCAGTAATAGTAGATCATGAAGGCCGGGCTGGCGTAGGCCTCGCGCAGCGCGGCGCCGTCGGCGGAGGCGACGAACAGGCGGTTCAGGCTGGGGTTCTGATTGCCCTGGCCCTCATACGCCGCAAAGGCCAGCTGCCGGTTGTCGGCGGACCAGATCGGCGTGTTGTAGATCAGATAACCGCCGGCGCCGACGCGCGCGTCAGCCGTGATTGGCCGCCGGCCGCCGCCGTCGGCGTCGCTCACATAGACGTTGCCGTCGTAACCGAGGTAGGCGATCCGGCCCGGCCCGCGGTCGGCGGCGGGCTCAGTCGGCGACGGCCCGGGACGCGCCGCGCACGCCGTCAACGCCAGCGCGGCCAGCATCAGCACACCCCGGCTCCAGAATCGACCGCTCATCAGCGCCGCCTTTCCACCCATCCGTCTGAAAATTCTAGCATGCGGCGGCCCGCGCGCACAAAAGAAACGCCCGGCGGGGGTGTCCGCCGGGCGGGGGAGGCGCGGGGTCCGGGGAACGCGGCTCAGCGCGCTTCGGCCCAGCTGGGGATCGGGCGGCAGCACAGCACCAGTTGCTTGGCCGCGCCGACCTCGTCCACGCGCGCGATGGGCGTCTTGTGCGGCGCCGTCCGCAGGAGCTCCGGCTGGGTGTGGGCTTCGTCGGCGATCTTGATCAGCGCGTCGGCAAAGGCGTCCAGCGTCTCGCGGCTCTCCGTCTCGGTCGGCTCGATCATCAACGCCTCGTGGACGATGAGCGGGAAGTAGTTGGTCGGCGGGTGGAAATCATAGTCCATCAGGCGCTTGGAGACGTCCAGCGCATGGACGCCGGGCGCGTCGGGCCAGACGCCCTCCACCACGAACTCGTGTTTGCAGACGCGGTCGTAGGGGATGTGATAGTGGCCGCGCAGCCTGGCGAGCAGGTAATTGGCGTTGAGCACGGCGTTCTCGGAATTGCCGCGCAGCCCGCTGGCGCCGTGCACGCGCATGTAGGTGAAGGCGCGCACGTGCATGCCGAAGTTGCCCCAGAAGGCCTTCATGCGCCCGATGGACTTGGGCGGATAGATGAAGCCGTAGCGGGCCGGCCGGCCGCCCGCCGCCGGCTCCAGCACCCCGGCGACCGGGCCGGGCAGGAAATCCGCCAGGCGGGCCGAGACGCCCACCGGGCCGGAGCCGGGGCCGCCGCCGCCGTGCGGCGTGGAGAAAGTCTTGTGCAGGTTGTAGTGCAGGACGTCGAAGCCCAGGTCGCCGGGCCGCGCCACGCCGACGATGGCGTTCATGTTGGCGCCGTCGCCGTACACCAGGCCGCCGCAGGCGTGCACCGTCTTGACCACGGCCTCGATGTGCTCCTCGAACAGGCCGAGCGTGTTCGGATTGGTGATCATCAAGCCGACGACGGTATCGTCGCAGGCGGCCTGGAGCGCCGCCAGGTCGATATTGCCGCGCGCGTCGGACGGCAGCTCCACCACCGTCAGGCCCGCCATGCTGGCGGTGGCCGGGTTCGTGCCATGGGCCGAGTTCGGGATCAGGATCTTGGTGCGCTTGACGTCGCCGCGGTCGCGGTGATAAGCGCGCATCATCAGCACGCCGGTCAGCTCGCCGTGCGCGCCGGCGGCCGGCTGCAGGCTGACGGCCGCGAACCCGCCGATCTCCTTGAGCCAGTCCTGCAACTGGACCATCAGCGCCAGGCTGCCCTGGGCGGCGTCCGGGTCCTGCATCGGGTGGCTGGCCGCGAAGCCGGGCAGGCGGGCCGTGTCCTCGTTGAGGCGCGGGTTGTACTTCATCGTACACGACCCGAGCGGGTACATGTGCGTGTCAATCGAGAAGTTGAGCTGCGAGAGGCGCGTGAAGTGGCGGACGACGGTGAGCTGGTCCACTTCCGGCAGGTCCAGGTCGCTGCGCAGCAGTTCGGCCGGGAAGGCCGTCTCCGGGACGTCGGGCTCGGGCAGCGAGACGCCCTGACGCCCGGGCCGGCTGAGGTCGTAGATGAGGGGTTCAAGCATGGGGGTGCCTCCCAATTACCGCAGCTCGTTCAACGCTTCCACCAGGTCGTGGATCTCGGCGCGGGTGTTCATCTCGGTCACGGCGACGAGCATGTGGCCGGCCAGATGTGGATAATCCCGGCCGAGGTCGTAGCCGCCGATCAGGCCGCGCTCGTTCAGCAGGTAGTCGTTGATCTCCGCCACCGGCCGGGGGCACTGGACCACAAACTCCTGGAAGAACGGCCGCGTCTGGTCCACGGCGTAGCCGGGCAGTTCGGCGATGCGCTGGGCGGCGTAGTGGCTCTTGTGCCAGCACAACTCGGCCACGCGGCGCAGGCCGTGCTTGCCGAGCGTCGCCAGGTAGATGGTGGCGGCGATGGCCATCAGGCCCTGGTTGGTGCAGATGTTGGACGTGGCCTTATCGCGCTTGATATGCTGTTCGCGCGTGGCCAGGGTGAGCACGAAACCGCGCTGGCCGTTCTTGTCGCGGGCCTCGCCCACCAGGCGGCCGGCCATCTTGCGCACGTACTCCTTGCGGGTGGCGAAGAACCCGACGTACGGCCCGCCGAAGGAGAGCGGCAGACCGAGGGACTGCCCCTCGCCCACGACGATGTCCGCGCCGAACTGTCCCGGCGGCTTAAGCAGGCCGAGCGAGACCGGATCGACGGCCACACACAGCAGCGCGCCGGCGGCGTGGACTTTGGCGGCCAGGCCGTCCAGGGCCTCAATCTGGCCGAAAAAGTTGGGCGATTGGACGATCAGGAGGGCGGTGTTCGGGTCGAGTTGCCGGGTCAGGTCGTCCAGCCCGGCCCGCAGGTCTTCGTCGCCGACGATCTGCAGGCCCATCCCCTGCGTGTACGTGCGCACGACGGCGCGGTAGTGCGGGTGGATGGCCGGCGACAGGATGACCTTCTTGCGCTTCTCGCGGTGGTGGTGGTAGGCCATGATCACGGCCTCGGCCATCGAGGTGGCGCCGTCGTAGTGCGAGGCGTTGGCGGCCTCCATGCCGGTCAGGGCGCAGATCATGCTCTGCCACTCGAAGATCGCCTGCAGCGTGCCCTGCGACGCCTCCGGCTGGTACGGCGTGTAGGCGGTGAGGAACTCGCCGCGCTGGATCAGGGCGTTGACGACCGACGGCGTGAAGCGATGGTAGGCGCCGGCGCCCAGGAAGAGGGGGTGCTTCTGGGCGTGGGCGTTGCCGTCGGACAGGCTGCGCAGTTCCTGCAGCGTCTCCAGCTCGGAGAGCGGGCCGGGCAGATTCAGTTTGGGGAAACGGACATGGGCCGGGATATCGGCGAACAACTCGTCGATGCGCGTGGCGCCGATGGCGGCCAGCATCTCGGCGCGTTCGGCTTCGGTGTGAGGATAGTAAGCCATAATTCTCCTCAATGCCCAATATCCAATGCCCACGTGAACATTGGGCGTTGGGCGTTCCTTAAGAACTTATCTCTAAACCCGCCCGATAGCCGACGGCAGTGCCGTCGGCGACGCCTCTGCTGAGGTTTAGAGACAGGTTCTTAATGCTTCCGCTCGGCGCAATACTTTTCGTAAGCCGCCGCATCCATGAGGTTGGCCAGGTTGGCCGGGTCGGTGATCTTGAGCCTGACGATCCAGCCTTCGCCATACGGGTCCTGGTTGATCAACTCCGGCTTGCTGGCCAGGGCGTCGTTGACGGCCGTGATGGCGCCGGCGACCGGCAGGTAGATTTCGGACGCGGCCTTGACGGACTCGACCGAGCCGAACGACTGCCCGGCCTCGAAAGCGTCGCCGACGGCGGGCATATCCACGTAGACTACGTCCGAGAGCTCGCTCTGGGCGTAGTCGGTGACCCCCACGGTCGCCGTGTCGCCCTCGACGCGAATCCATTCGTCGCTCCTGGCGTATTTCAGATCAGCAGGGAAATTCATGACAGGCTCCTTGGGTGAGAAACAAAAAGGACACAGCCGCCTCATGCGCTGTGTCCTCTGTCCACGACCTGAGAGATTCGCCCCGCGTCGCGCGGGCGCAGGGGTTGCCCCGTCGGCCCAGGCGCGTCGGCGTTGTGCGCCGGCGCTGGCTGGTTTTCCAGAGGGTATGACGGAGACAGGGTCCTTTTACCTGAGAGATTCGCCGCGCCGGTGCGCGCCAGCGCGGTTTGCCCCTTCGGTGCCGGTCGCCCGCCTGCGTCGGGCTTACGGCGCGCAGCGAGCGACGGTCTCTTCCCTGGGTCCGCTTCGATTGTGCGCCTCGATTGTACGGGCCGCCGGAGGCAGAGTCAAGCGCAGATCAGGGTGAGGGCCAAAGCAGGCATGCAGCCGCCTGAAAGCACACCGTCGCCAGGTGAGGCGACGGCGTGCTCAGGGACGTCCTGGATCAGCCGGCGGGCTACGGCCGCCGCGGGCGTGCGGTCAGGTCGATGGTCGGCCAGGCGGTGGGCCAGACCGGCGTGGACTCGGGCAGGCGGGACGGGTCCGGCGTGGGCCACTCCGGCGTTGACGGCGGCAGGCGGGACGGGTCCGGCGTGCGCCACCACGGCGTCCATTCGGGCAGCGGGGTCCCGTCCGGGGTCGGCCACTGGGTCGGCCACTGAGTCGGCCAGGCGGTGGGCCATTGGGTCGGCAGGTCGGTCGGCGCGCTGCGGTGCGTGGGGCGCGCCCCCGGCCAGCACGCTGGGTCGGGCGTGGGCACGCCCGCCGGCCAGCGGCTCGGGTCCGGGGTAGGCGCGCCGGGCGGCCAGCAGATCTGGGTCGGGATCGGGATCGGCGGGCAATTGGGGTCCGGCGTGGGCCAGTTCGCGGGCCACGGCTCCGGCGTGGGCACGTTGGACGGCCAACAGAAGCGCCCGGCCGGCGTGAACTCGGCCGCCCGGGTGGCGACCGGCCCGACGATGTGCGTGGCGATGGGGGTCTCGATATAAGTTGGGTAGGCGACGGCCGTCGGGGTGCGCGACGCGCCGGGCGTCGGCGTCGCAGTCGGGGTCGGCGTGCGCGTGGGCGACGGGCTGGGCGTCGTGGTCCGCGTCAGGGTGGCCGTCAGCATGACCACTTCCGTCGCCTCGGCCGTCACGCTGCTGAAGACCGCCTGGTAGCGGGCCTCGTGCGCGGACAGCGCCTCCGCGAAGGCCGCGGCCTGGTCCGGCGTCAGGCCGGCCAGGTTCTGCGCCAGCCACTCGCGCTCGGCCTCATAATCGTCCCGGGCCTGTTCAAGCGCCTCCGTCCGCCCCAATTGCCGCAGCGCCTCCGCCTCCCGCAGGCGGCGTTCGGCGAACTGGAGGTGAAGCGCGAGCCGGTCGGCGGAGCTGAGGGCGACGGCCAGGCGCACCTGCTCCAGGGTGCGCTTAAGAGGATACAGGCCGTCGCCGGGCACGGCCTCGGTGGAGGCGTAAGCGGCCGTGCCGCCGGCCAGGAAGGCGATGACGAGCACGGCGGCGGCGGCCCAGCGCAGCGCCGCCTGCGGCTGAACGCGCCGGCGCCAGCTCGACAGCCAGCCCGCCCAAACCGGGAGGCGGCCTGGCGCGGGGCGCGGGGCCAGGCGGTGGGCCAGACGGGCGCGAGCGGCGCGCTGAAAGTCCGGGGAGGGCTGAACGGGAGGGGCGTCGCGCAACTGTCGGGCCGCCATCAGCAGACCGGCGAGTTCTTCGCGGTGTTCGGGGTAGCGCGCCAGGCACTCGTCGAGCGTCAGCTCGCCGCGCTCGACGGCCTCCAGGCATTCGCCTAACACTTCCGCCAACGGTTCGCGCATCACGGTTCAACCTTCTCGATCAACAACCGGCGCAACGCGGCCAGCGCGCGATGTTGCAGGACGCGCACAGCGCCCTCGCTCCGGCCCATCACCTGGGCCGTCTCGGCGTGGCTCAGATTGCTCACGAAACGCAACGTCAACACCTCTTGCTGGGCGGCGTCCAATTGGGCCAGCGCCCGGGCCAGGGCCGCCGCCTGCTCGCGCCGGTCCATGTGCGAAGCCGGGTCGGCGCCCGGCGTCAGGTCCGGCATCCGTTCAGCCAGTGGGTCCACGGCTTTCTGAGCCCGGCGCCGGTCAATCAGGAGATTATGGGCGATCCGGTAGAGCCAGGCTGCAAACGGCGCCTCGGTCGGGCGGTATCGGCCCAGGGCCTCCCAGGCCTTGACGAAGACGGTCTCCGTCAGGTCCTCGGCCTCATGTTCGTCGGCCACGCGATAAAAAACATAACGATAAACAGCCGGCAGATAATGCTCATACAGGTCGCCGAAGGCCGCCTGGTCCCCGGCGATGGCCCTGGCGATCAGGCCCGCATCGGCAGGGTCAGTTGGACGGCGAGGCGACATAGGTGTCTCACTAAGAAAAACGACCTGGGCGGTCAAGTGTTACAGACAGCCCTCAACGGTAGACGCGGGCCACGCGGGCCATGATGCCGGTGGTGACGTCGTAGTTGATGGTCCCCCACTTGCGGGCCAGGTCGTCGGCGGTGAGGCGGGCCTCCCCCTGCTGTCCGATGAGCACGGCTTCGTCGCCGGACTGGACATCCGGGATGTGGCTGACGCCGACGACGATCTGGTCCATGGACACGCGACCGCGCACCGGCGCGCGCCGGCCGCGGATGAGCACCTCGTTCACGTCCAGCACCCGGCGATAGCCGTCGGCGTACCCGACCGAGACCACGGCGACGGTCTCGGGCCGGCCGGTGACGTAGTGATGGCCATAGCCGACCCCATGGCCGGCGGGCAGGGCCTTCACCTGCATGACGAGCGCTTTCCACGTCAGGGCGGGCTGAAACCCCGGCGGGCAGGGCACGGTTGCGGAGGGGTTGAGGCCGTACAGGGCAATGCCCATCCGGACCACGTCGAAGCGCGCGCCGGGCAGGGCGATGGCCGCAGCCGAGTTGGCGGCGTGCACCAGACCCGGCCGGCGGTCCAACGCCTCCAGGACGGCCGCAAACCTGGCGAGCTGCGAGGCGGCGTCGGGAGGCAGAGGCGGGTCGTCGGGCAGGGATGGGAGAGGCGGGATGTCCGGGATCTCATCGGCCCGGGCGAAGTGTGTGAAGACGCCGTCGGCCTCGAGGCCGTCCAGAGACGAGATGGCGCGATACAGCGCCGGCGCGTCTTCGGGCAGGACGCCGAGCCGCCCCAGGCCGGTGTCGACCTTGAAGTGGACGCGGGCGGGGCGGTTGAGGGCGCGGGCCTGGGCGGCGTAGGCCCGGGCGGTTTCCACGTCGAAGACCGTCAGCGTCAGCTCATGGCCGATCGCCTCAGCGGCCAGGGCCGGCGGCGTGTAACCGGTGACCAGGATGGGCAGCGCCAGCCCGGCCGCGCGCAGGGCGGCGCCCTCGTCCACGCGCGCGACGCCCAGCCAGTCGGCGCCGGCGGAGGCGGCGGCCTGAGCCACCGGGGCCAGGCCGTGGCCGTAGGCGTTGGCCTTGACCATGGCCATGACGCGCGTGCCGGTGAGCGCCTTCATCCGGCGCACATTGTTCTGGATAGCGGCGAGGTCGATCTCGGCCCAGGTGAGGTAGGACATGGGCAATGGGTGATTCCGTTCGATCAGACTTTACAAGCAACCATCCTACACGGTAAATCCAAAATCGGTCAGGGGGGTATAATCCCGGCCTGGCATGAGCTTTGAGATCGGCTTTATCTTCGCGCTGCTCGCGGCGGTGAGCGTGCTGCTCATCAGCGAGCGGCTGCGGCCGGACCTGCTGGCGCTGCTGGTGGTGGTGGTCCTGGGCGTGTCGGGCCTGGTGGCGCCGCAGGACCTGTTTGCGGGCTTCAGCCGCAGCGCCGTCATCACCATCCTGGCCCTGTTCATCATCACCGACGGCCTGGAGCGCACCGGCGCCACCCGTCTGCTCGGACGCCAGATCCAGCGCATCGCGGCCGGGGGTGAGGCCCGCATGGTGCTGGTGGTCATGGTCATCGGCGCCGCGCTCAGCCTGGTGATGAACACCATCGCCGCCGCCGCCGTGCTCCTCCCGGCCGTCATCGGCCTGGCGCGCCAGAGCGGGCGGCCGTCCTCTAAGCTGCTCATCCCGCTTTCGTTCGGCGTGCTGCTGGGCGGTATGGCCACGCTTTTCACCACCGCCAACATCCTGGTGAGCAACGCGCTGGCCGAGCATGGCTACCGCCCGTACGGCGTGCTGGATTTCCTCCCGGTCGGCCTGCCGATGGCCGTGGCCGGGATCGCGTTCATGACGCTGATCGGCCGGCGGCTGCTGCCCGAGCGCGTGCGCGAGGGGCGTGAGACGCTGCGGGCCGGCAACACCCTGCTGGAGGCGTACCAGTTGCAGGACACGGTGCACGCGGTGTACGTCAAGCCCGGCTCGCCCATGGCCGGGCAGAGCCTGGCGACCGGCGGTTGGGGCGAGCGCCTGGGGGTGAACGTGGTCGGCATCTCGCGCGGCGGCGTGATCAACCTGGCCCCGCCGCGCGCCGAGGCGGTGCGTGACGGCGACGTGGTGCTGTTCACGGGCCAGGCCGACGCCATGGACCTCGAGCCGCACGGCCTGATCCTGACCGAGGATCCGGCCTGGCGCGGCCAGCTGGCCTCGGACGCCATCAGCCTGGTGGAGGTGACGCTGGCGCCGCGCTCGACGCTGGCCGGCAAGACGCTGCGCGAGATCCAGTTCCGCGACCGGTACGCGCTGACCGTGCTGGCGATCTGGCGCGAGGGCAACACCCTGCGCGATGCGCTGGCCGAGATTCCGCTGCGCTTCGGCGACGCGCTGTTGTTGCAGGGCGCGCGCGACCGCATCCGCATGCTGCGTAAGAACCCAAACTTCCTGGTGCTGGAGGAGGAGGCGGGCGAGGGCGAAGCGCCGCGCCGCGCCTGGCTGGCCGTGGCGCTCACATCGGCGGCCGTGCTTCTGCCGGCCTTCAACCGGCTGCCGATCGCCGAATCGACTTTTACCGCGGCGTGCCTGATGGTGCTCTTCAACTGCCTGACCATGGACGAGGCCTACGAAGCCATCGAGTGGAAGTCGGTCTTTCTGATCGCCGGCATGCTGCCGCTGGGGACGGCCATCGCCAGCACGGGCGCCGCCGCGCTGGCCGGCGAGTGGATCGTCAACGGGCTGGGGCGGTGGGGGGCGCTGGTCGTGGCCGGCGGGTTGTTCGTGGTCGCCACGCTGCTGACCCAGGTGCTGAGCGGCCAGGTGACGCCGGTGGTGCTGGCGCCCATCGCCATCGCCGCCGCCGAGCGGCTCCAGGCCGACCCGCGCGGACTGGCCCTGGCGGTGGCGCTGGGCTGCTCGATGGCCTTCCTTACGCCGATCAGCCACTCGGCCAACCTGCTGGTGATGGGTCCGGCCGGCTACCGGTTCGGCGACTACGCCCGCGTCGGCCTGCCGCTGTCGCTGGTGCTTTTGGTCGTGTTCTTGAGTGGGCTGGCGCTGTTTTGGGGAATACGGTAGACATGTTTGAATTCGAGCTGACCGCCGCCTGTGGCCGCGCGCGCGCCGGCGTCTTCCACACCCCGCACGGCGACCTGCTCACGCCGGTCTTCGCGCCGGTGGGCACGCAGGCCACGGTGAAGGCGCTCACGCCCGCGCAGCTCCACGAGCTGGGCGCGACGCTCGTCCTGAGCAACACCTATCACCTCTACCTGCGCCCCGGCCAAGACCTGGTGCGCGAGTTGGGCGGCCTGCACGCCTTCATGCACTGGGACGGCCCGCTGCTGACCGACTCGGGCGGCTTCCAGGTCTTCTCGCTGGCGGCCATGCGCCGGGTGGACGACGACGGCGTGACGTTCCGCAGCCACCTGGACGGCTCGACCCACCGCTTCACGCCCGAGGTCTCCCTGGCCATTCAGGAAGCGCTGGGGGCCGACATCCTCATGGCCTTCGACGAGTGCCCGCCGCCGCTCGACCCGGATTACAACCGGGAGGCGCTGGCGCGCACCCACGCCTGGGCCGAGCGCTGTCTGCGCGCCAAGACGCGGCCGGACCAGGCGCTGTTCGGCATCGTCCAGGGCGGCGTGTTCCCGGAGTTGCGCGAAGAGTCCGCGCGCTTCCTCACCGGCCTGGATTTCCACGGCTACGCCATCGGCGGGCTGGCGGTGGGCGAGACCAAGGCCCAGATGCACGCCATGCTGGACCTGGTGGAGCCGATGCTGCCGGCGCACAAACCGCGCTACCTGATGGGCGTCGGTTCGCCCGAGGACCTGGTGAACGGCGTGCGGCGCGGCGTGGACCTGTTCGATTGCGTGCTGCCCACGCGGCTGGCCCGCAACGGCGCGGCCCTCACCCGGGCCGGGCGCCTGAACCTGAACAACGCCGCCTTCGCGCGCGACCCCGGCCCGGTGGAGGCTGGCTGCGCGTGCTATGCCTGCCAACACTTCACGCGCGCCTACGTCCGGCATCTGCTGGCGGCGAAGGAGATCCTGGGCGCCACGCTGCTGACGATCCACAACGTCCACCTGTTGCTCACGCTCATGCGCGAGATGCGCGCCGCCATCCTCGCCGGGACGTTCGACCAGTACGCGGACGCTTTCCTGGCCGGCTACACCCCGGTCGGCGCGGAGTCGGCCGCGGAAACGCCCTGAGCGTTCAACCGGCCATTATTCGCCATCCGCCCATCCATATGGACAGCCTCCAAGCCCTCATCCTCGGCCTCATCCAGGGCCTGACCGAGTTTCTGCCCGTCTCGTCCACCGCGCACCTGATCCTCGCGCCGACGATCTTCGGCTGGACCCTGACGCCGGAGTTCGAGCAGGCCGGCTTCGCTTTCGACATCCTGGTTCAGTGGGGGACCCTGCTGGCCGTGCTGGTGTACTTCTGGCGCGACCTGTGGGCCATCGCGCGGGGCGTGCTGGCCGGCCTGGCCGCACGCCGGCCTTTCGGCACCACGGAGGCGCGCCTGGGCTGGCTGATCGTCGTCGCCACCCTGCCGGCCGTCGCGGCCGGAGTGGCTTTCAAGGACTTCGTGCAGGCGCTCCACGCTTCACCGTACGTCGTTATCGGCGTGCTGATCCTGTTCTCGGGCATGATCTACGCCGTGGAGCGCATCGGGCGCCGCGACCGGGGGCTGGAGGCGCTCACCTGGCGCGACGCGCTGATCATCGGCCTGGCGCAGGCGGTAGCCCTGATCCCGGGCGTCTCGCGTTCCGGGGCCACCATCTGCGGCGGCCTGCTGGTGGGCCTGGACCGCAAGTCGGCGGCGCGCTTCAGCTTCGTCGCCTCGATCCCGGCCCTGCTGGGCGCCGGCGTGCTGGCCCTCGGCGACCTGGCCGGCCTGCCGAACTTGGGGGCGGTGGCGCCGCCGCTCCTGCTCGGCACGGCCGCCGCGACCGTCGTCGGCTTCGCGTGCATCCACTGGCTGCTCGGCTATCTGGCCAAACACTCCATGGACATCTTCGTCTGGTACCGGCTGATCGCGGGCGCCGTCTTTCTGGCGATCCTGTTCCTGCGCGGTTGAGGGCGGCTGTGCTCGGTTGTCGACGCGGGCGGGGTTGGGGATTGGGAATCTGGGGGTTGGGATTTCTCTTGCTATCCTGCGCCTGCGCACCGCCCACGCCCGCGCCAACCCCGGCGCCCCTGACCGTCGTCGCCAGCGACCTGGCCGCGCCGCTGTTGAGCGATCTGGCCGCGGCCTATGCCGGCGAGCGCCCGGACAGGCCGTTGTATCTGGAGGTCATGGCCGCGGCCTCCCTGCCGGAGGCATTAACTTCAGGCCGGGCGGCGCTGGCCTTCACAGCCGACCCGCAGGCCGGCGCGTTCGCCACGCCCATCGGCTCGGTGCGCTTCCGGCTTGTCGTCCACCCGGCCAACCTGGTGAACGCGCTGACGCTGGCCCAGGCGCAGGCGCTGTTTGCAGGCCGGGCCACGGACTGGGCCGAGGTGGGCGGGGCGCCCGGTGCGGTGCAGGTGGTGACGCGCGAGCGGGGCGCGGACGGCGCGGGCGCCCTGGCCGTCGTCGCGTCCGAGCTGACCCCCAACGCCCTGATCGCGCCGGGCTGGGACGCGATGCGCGCGCTGGTCGCGGAGACGCCCGGGGCGCTGGGTTATCTGCCAGAATCAGACCTGGCCGGTCTTAAGGCTGTTTCCCTGGATATAGAACTCAGCGCCCTGATCATGGCCGTGGCGTCCGCCGAACCCATCGGCCCCGCGCGCGATTTCCTGGCCTGGGTGCAGAGCGAGGCCGGCCAGGCCGTGGTGGCGCAGCGCCACGAGCGCCTGGACTGAGTTGGAAACTGTTCTTCCCTGGCCTGGATGACGCTCATGCTTTTTCCCTCTTTCCGCCGCATGCTGCCCGTGCTCATCGCCCTTGCCGCGGCGTGCCAGCCGGCGGTCACGCCGACGCCCACCGAAGACGGCGCCGCGCGCCTGCAGACCCAGATCGTCGGGACAGCCACCGCCCTGCGGCTGACGGCGCTGGCCGTCACGCCCGAGGCGCCGACGGCCACGCCGCCGCCAACGGGCCACACCTCGGAACAGGGCGTGAGCATCACGATCCTCGGCGGCCGGCTGATCGGCGCCGTGGATTATGAAGTCAGCGGTCCAGTGGTAATCGCCATCACGCCGCCCGAGACCCCGGCAGCCGTGGAGTTCTTCCTGACGCCGACCGGGACCGGGATGACGCCGGTGCGGGAGTTTGTGGACGAGGACGGCCGGGATGGTTGGACGTGGGCCTGGACGCCGCCCGGCCCCGGCCTGCTGGCGCACCTGTGGGCCGAGGCTGTCTACGCGGATGGGACCCGGCGTGTGTCGCCGGTCTTGTTGGTGCTGGTACCGGACCCGACGCCTCAGGCCCCCTGACGCGCGCGCGGCAGCCGCAGGGCCTGCGCCACGCGCGGCCAGACGGCCTGCCAGAGCGGGCAGCGGTCGTAGACGGCGCTGAAGGCCAGGAGGGCGCTGACGGCGACCAACACCCAGGCCGGGCCGTTGAGCACGCCGAGGCCGAACAGGGCCGCCGCCGCGCCCAGGCGCAACAGGCGCTCGGCCGGCGCCAGGCCGATACGCGCGGTCGGCTCCGGCGACAGCGCCGCCTCGAACAGCGCCCGGATGGTCTCGGCCGGCGGCGCGCCAGTGCGGCGGGCGACTTCTCTCCCTCCCCGAAACACGATCAACGTCGGGATGCCGAGCACCCCCAGGGCGCGCACCGCGTCCGGGTCGTCGTCGGCGTTGAGCTTCAGCACGTCCACGCGGCCGGCGTATTCCTGCTGAACGCGCTCCAGCACGGGCGCCATCGCCCGGCACGGCCGGCACCACGGCGCCCAGACGTCCACGAGCACGGGACGCGGCGCGGCGCGCAGACGGTCATGCATCGTCGTCATAGCGGCGCTCTTTCTCGTAAAAGCAAGACAGGCGGTTCGGCCGCCTGTCTTCTCAGGGAGGCCCGGCGAAATTACGCCTTCGGCGAGCGGGTGCTGAACTTGAAGAGCGAGTACAGCGGGCACCAGCCCACCAGGCCGGTGAGCAGCGGCACAAACCCCAGCCACTGCAACACGACGCCCAGGGCTCCGGTCACCACACCACCCCAACCCAGGTACAGCAACACGGCGCCCAGGACGATGCGGATGGCGCGGTCCCACATGGCTTCGTTGAGCGAGAAGAAGTTGGACATGGCCGTGATCTCCTTTTGGACGAGTGATCTGATTTGCCGTTCTCCTCTCTTGGACGCCGTTGCGGCCAAAAGGTGACAGGGCCCGTCGCCTCTTCCCAGGGCCGGTCAGAGGTGAGCCGCCGTCAGTCGGCCAGGAACGGGTTACCGCGCTTCTCGGCCCCGATTGTCGTGGCGGGCCCGTGGCCCGAGTACACCGCCGTCTCGTCCGGCAGCGCGAACAGGACTTCGCGGATGCTGCGGATGAGGGTGGGGTAGTGGCCGCCGGGCAGATCGGTGCGCCCGATGCCGTCCTGGAAGAGTACGTCGCCGCTGAACACGGCCCCCAGTTGGGCGCTGTAGAAGGCGACGTGGCCGGGCGTGTGGCCGGGCACGAACAGCACGGCGAACTGGAGCGAACCGGCGCGCACCGGCGTCCCCGGCTCGAGCAGCACATCCGGCTCCGGCGGGGCCGGGATGTCCATCCCGAACAGCCTCGCCCCGCCCTTGACGCGCAGCAGCGGCAGTTCCAGCGGATGGATGGCCAGCGGCGCGCGCGTCGCCGCCACGATCTCGGCCGCCGCGCCGATGTGGTCGAAATGGGCGTGGGTGAGCAGGACGGATTTCACGTCCCAGGCGTTCTTTCTGAGGACACCCAGAACCCGGGGGGCTTCATCGCCGGGGTCAATGACGACGGCGCTCTTCGTCTCGTCATCGGCGACAAGGTAACAGTTGGTCTGGATCGGGCCGAGGGGGAGGGTGATGATCTGCGTCAAGGTGTTATTACCGTCGAGAGCGCGGGGTCCGTGGAGAAACTTCCGGAAGGGGGAAGCGGGTCAATCCGCCCTCTCCGCCAGGGTGAGCGCCGCGCGCAGCAGCACGTTCGCGCCGTTGACGCAGTCCTCCCACTCGGTGAACTCGAGCGGCGCATGGCTGACGCCGGCGCGGGAGGGGATGAACACCATGCCGGCCGTGGTCAGCGGGGCCAGCGACATGGCGTCGTGGCCGGCGCCGGAGAAGAGCGGGGTGTGCGCCAGCGCCAGCGAGTCGGCGGCGGTCGTCAGGGCGGCCCGGGCGCGCGCGCCCATCGGCGCCGGGAGACAGCCGCCCAGCGGCTCGACGGCCAGCGTCAGGCCGTATTGCCGGCCGACCACGTCCGCCAGGCCGAGCAGCACCTTCTCTAAATCCTGCAGCCGCTGCGGCTCCGGCGCCCGAAACTCCAGCGCCAGCTCGGCCTCGCCCGGGATGATGTTGAACGCGCCCGGCCCAAAACGCATCTGGCCGACGTTGACCGTGCAGCCGGGGAAATCGCGCAGCACCAGCTCGCGCGCGGTGAGGGTGAAAGCGGCGGCGCCCAGGGCCGCATCGGCGCGCTGATCCATGGGCGTGGTGCCGGCGTGGTTGGCCTGGCCGTGGTAGGTGAGTCGAAAAGACCGGATGCCCACAATCCCCTGCACGATGCCGATGGGGACGGCATTCCGCGCCAGGGTCGGCCCCTGCTCAATGTGCAGCTCGAGATAACCGGCCAGCGTCGCCGGGTCCCGGCGGGCCGCCAGCAGGCCCGCCTCGGTGACGCCGGCCCGCGCCAGCCCGGCCTCCAGCGCCGCCCGGCCGCCGCGCGGCGTCTTGAGCTCCTCGGCCGTCAGCGTCCCGGCCAGCGCCTTGCTCCCCAGCAGGCCGACCAGCGTGCCTTCCTCGTCCACGAAATCAATCACTTCGATATCCACCGGCAGCGCCAGCCCGGCCTCCTGGATGGTGCGCGCGGCCTCCAGCGCCGCCAGCACGCCGAGCGCGCCGTCGAAGCGCCCGCCTTTAGGAACCGAGTCGGTGTGGGAGCCCAACAGCAGGGACGGCCCGGCGAGCCGTCCCCGTGACCGCAGCACCGCCGAACAATTCCCGGCCGGATCGGTCCGCGTCTCCAGCCCGGCTTCGGCCGCGCGCGCCAGCCACCAGCGCTGGGCTTCCAGATGGGCCGGGCTCCAGCATGGCCGGTCCACGCCGCCGTCGCCGGTCGCGCCGATCTGCGCGAGCGCGTCAAAGTCCTGCTTGAAGCGTTCGGAGTTGATCAAAAGCGTCATCGAGACCTCAGGGAATCACGTCGTCTGCCGGCCACAGCGCGCAGGTCCGGCGATATTCCTGGCCGGGGAAATATCGCTCCCACTCGCTGCCCGTCAGGTTGCGGCCGGCGGCCGGACAGGCCAGGGCCATGACGGCCTCAAGCTTCAGCGGCCACAGGCGCGCCCGACCCTGCCAGTCGAGGCCCGCCAGCGCCGCGCCGTCCGAGGTGAAAGCAAAAGCCTGGTCGAAGTTGAGATCGGACAACGCCAACTGGCGCGCGGCCAGGGAGGCGCCCTCCGGAGCGGGCGTCAATTCATACACCCTCAGGTCCGTCTCGGCCAGGGCCAGCCAGCGCCGGTCAGGGCTCACGCGGAGGCTCATCCCCCAGGAAAGCTCCAGGTCCATAGACACGCGCAGCGTCGGCGTCGTGAAATCCGTCCGGCTCAGGTCCCACACGCTGATCTGGCCGCGCTCGCGCCGGACCAGGAAACGGCCATCCGCCGTGATGATGACCGCCGGGTCGGGAGCGGCGACGGCCGGAAACCGGATCGGCTCGGCGTCCGGGTCTTCCAGGTTCCAGGCCCCCACCGATTGATCCTCGAACACGACGACCAGCCAGCGGTCATCGGGCGTGATGACGGCGCCGGGCGCCGCCAGCTCCTCCTGGCGGATGGAGAGCGGGAGCGGGCGCGCAAACGGCGCGGGCGCGTTCAGGTCCCACAGGCGGAAAACCTGCGGTGTGGTGGTGAGGGCGCCTGCAAACAGCCAGCGCCGGCCCGGGCTGAACTCGGCGCCGTAGGCCAGGTCGGGGCTCTCAAACACTTGCGGGGCGGCGTCCGGCGCGGCGAGGTCGAGCCAGGTCACGCGGCCCAGGTCTCCCGCCCCGGCCTCCAGGGCGAAGAAACGCTGTCCGTCCGCCGAGAAGACCGCTTCGGGCGGGAGGTCCGTGTTCGGCAAGGGAAGATCGCGCGGCGCTTCATCCGGGCGGTTCAGGTCCCAGAGCCGGACGAAGGGCGGCGCGAATGAAGCGACGTACAGCCAGCGGCCGCCGGCGCTGACGCTGAACCCGGCGACATCCTGGCCGAGGGAGGCGAGGCTCACCGGCTCAGCGCCGGCGGACAGCGGCCAGAGTTGGGCCGGGCCGGCGTCGGGGACGACCAGCAGCCACGGGCCGTCCGGGCTCAGCTGCCATTGGGTGAACGTCGTTCCCGGCAGTGCGATCCGCAACGGCGTCCGGGTCTGAGTGAGAGTCGGCGTCTCCCAGACGAACACGTCGCCGCCCTCGCGGGCCGCCAGCCAGCGGCCGTCCGCGCTGAGTTGCGCATCGCGGCCCGGCAGTGTGTAGGGGTAAGCGGACTCTGTGAAAGGTTCCAGCGACCAGAGGCGCCCTGCGCCGTCGCCGCCGTGGGTCGCCAGCCAGCGGCCGTCCGGGCTGAAGAAGGCCTCGGCCACAAAGCTTTCGTGGCCGCGCATCACCAGGGGGGTCGGCGCCGTCCACAAATCCCACAAGAGGAAGCCGCCATCGGCGACGGCGTCCGGGCCAAAGACGATCACCCAGCGACCGTCCCCGTCGACCTGGAAGCTGGCCGTCTCCCCCAGCACGACGAGGCTGGCCGGGCGGGCCAGGCCCGGCTTGCCGGGAGCGGGGCGCCGCAGGCCGGCCGTAGCTTCTGAGATGACGAGGACGGCCGGCTCGCCGTCGAGGGCGGTATCCAGGTCCCACAGCAGCAGTTCGGACCCGCGATTGACGAGCGCCCAGCGCCGATCCGGGCTGAGCAGGCTTTGCCCGCCCCCCAGCCCGCGCGGTTCGGCCGATGGGTCCGGCTGCGTCATATCCCAGGCCATCGTGTCCGAGCCTGAGGCCGTAATCAGCCAGCGGCCGTCGGCGCTGAAGTCGAGCCGGTCGGCGAAGGTGGCCAGTTGCAACGACGGCTGGGCCGACGCGGCATCGGCGGCGGCCAAAGCGGCCAGGTCCCACACGCGCACGGTCGGCGTGAACGGATCGCCCGCGGCCAGCCAGCGACCGTCCGGGCTGAAGCGGATCGCTTCGCCCACCCATCCGCCGGTCGTCACCGTGAGCGAGACCGGCGTCCCCGCCCAGAGCGATTCGATGTCCCACACGGTCGCGACGCCATCGTCGTCCACGGCCAGCCAGCGCGGCCCGACCTCTATGTGATTGAGGAGGTCGGACGGCAGCGAGGCCGGCGGCGTGGCGGGCGCCGTCGCCGGGCCGGCGGCGGACGGGTCCTCAGCGGAGAGGTCCCACACGCGCAGCTCGGTCACCGCCCGACAGACCAGCCAGCGGCCGTCCGGCGAGAAACGGAAGGGGGCCGAAAAATCCTGCATACACCCCGGCGCATCCAGCGCGTGCGGCGAGGCCGAGGGCGGGCCGCCGTCCAGGGGCCACAGGTTGACGCGCTCGCCCTCCGGCGCATTGAGCAGGAGCCAGCGCCCATCCGGGGACAACTGCGAGCGTCCGGTGAACGGATTGGTCTGCGCCAGGGACCGGCCGGCCTGGAATGGATCGGGCGCGGCGAAATCGTGCAGCCGGACCTGGCCGTCAGAGGCGCGGGTGACCAGCCAGCGGCCGGCGGCGTTCATCTGGGTGACGGCGCCCAGCCCGCGCCCGCCCAGCCCTTGCAGCGTCTGGCGCAGGGCCGCCTCGGCCGACGGCAGCGGGGCCGCGCCGGATTGCGCCGTGATGTTCAGCGCCTCGAGGGCGAGCAGGACGCCCAGCGGCGGCGACGTCCTCGAGGCCGCCACGGCCTGCGCCGCGACCTGGCCGGAAAGGGCGGTCAGCGCGCGGTGGGCCTCCTGTTCGGCCCGCTCCCCCTCGGCGATGGCCTGCGCGCGCGCGGCCTCGGCCGCGGCCTGCTGGGTAACCGCTACCGCGCGAGCGGCTTCAGCGGTGGCGAGGTTTTGCGCCGACTGGGTGTTGGCGGCCTGCGCGGTCGCGGCGCTGCGGGCGGCGGCGTCGCGGCTGGCGTTGGCGTCGAACAGGAAGAACACGGCCACCACCGCCGCCAACACGGCCGTCAGGCCGACTCCGGCGATGAGGCGGTTGAGGCGGCGCGTCCGTTGGGCGGCGGCTTCGGCCTCGCGGGCGCGGGCGGCTTCGGCCTGCCGGCGGGCTTCGGTCTCCTCGGCCAGCCGGCGCGCGTCCTCCAACTCTTTCCGCCGACGCTCGGCCTCTTCCACTTGCTCGCGCCGGGCCTCGGCCTGGCTCAAAGCCAGCAGCTGTTCGGCCTCGGGCGTGAGCGTCAGGTCCGCGCGGTAGGGCTCGATGGCGGCCAGCCGTTCGGCGCTGATCAGGGTCTGGAAGCGCCGGTAGGCGCGCAGCTCCTGCTCGAGCAGTTCCTGCGCGGCCTTGCGCGCCTGCACGTCCGGGTCCAGGTTGATCTCGCCCAGCAGGTAATCGTGCGCCAGCTCGTAGACCGGCCCGTCGTCGCCGTCCTGGACACGCACCAGCCGGTTGTCGATCAACTGGTTGAGGATCACGTCCAAGGTCTGCGCGGTGACGCCGCGCGCGGAGAGCTCGGCCGCCAGCTCGGCGTGGGTGCGGAGGACGCGCCGCTGCTCGGACGAGATTAACGACTCGAGCAGGCGGCGGGCGGCGGCGCGCTGCTCGCGCGGCAGCTCGCGGCTGAGGACGCGTTCGAGGTGTCCGCGTAGGATGCCGGCCGCGCCGCCCAAACGCTCATACAGCGCGCGTCCAATGACGGTCTCGCCTTCGTCCAGTTCATCGTACAGGGTGGCGCACACCAACTGCATCTGCGGCGGCGCGATCTCGTGCCTGCCCAGGTCGTCCAGCAGCGTCTCGACCAGGCCCGGCTCGAAGGTCACGCCGCGCCGCGCGGCGGGCGCGGTGATGACCATGCGCGCCTCGTCGCGGCTCAGGCGGGCCAGGCGGAAGTTGTTCTCGAACGGGTTGCGGAGGCGGGGGCGGAAGCCGGCCAGGTGGCCGAAGTACTCGGTCCGCAGGGCCAGCAGCCAGCGCACGTTCAGGCTGGCATCGTCCAGGCATTCGGCCAGCTCGCGCACGAACTCGGCCTGCTCCACCACCGCCCGTTGCGTGAAAAACTCCTCGAACTGGTCGAGCAGGATGTAGAGCGTGGCCGCCGGGCCCAGCACCTCGCCGACCTGGCGCAGGAAATCGCGCAGCGGGGCGGTGGCCAGCAGCGGCGCGACGCCGGGATCGGAGAGAAAGGCGCGCTTGAGGACGAGCGCCGGGTCGGCGTTGTAGGGCCGCAGATAGACGGGCAGGTGGCCGAGGGCGATCAGGCGGGCCGAGAGGCCGGCTTGCAGCAACGAGGTCTTGCCGGCGCCGGACTCGGATTGCAGCACGGTCAGCGGGCCGGAGGCCAGGCACTTCAGCAGCTCGCGCAGGGCGCTGTCCCGGCCGAAGAAGATTTCGGCGTCGCTCAGCCGGTACTCGAGCAGGCCCTTGTACGGGCTGCCGGTCTCGGTGTCGGCGGTCTCGCCGGCCTGGGCCTGCAGACGCCGGACGAAGGCCGTGACGCCCTGCGCCAGGTAGCGGGCTTCGAGCGATTTCTCCTGCTCGGCCTGCTCGGCGGCGGTGAGGGCGCGCTCGACGATGGTCTGGATATTGGTGATGATCTTGTCGCGGCCGACGACGTCGCCGCCGATGGTGATGTCCTGGCCGGCCAGGGCGATGGCCGGCGCGGCGGGGGCGGCCGAGGGCGCAGCGGAGGTGGGCGGCGCGGGCAGTTCCAGCGCCAGGAGCCCCTGGAGCGCCTCGACCTCCTGATGCAGAGCCTGCCAGCGCGGGTCGGCGCGCGGGGTCTGGGCCTGCTCAAGCTCGGCGCGGCGGCGGCGCGCGGCCAGCAGGCGCTCGACGAGGCCGGCGGCGGCGCCTTTGATCAGGAGCTCGTCGTCGCTGAGCGCGAGCAACTCGGCGGCGCGTTGCAATACAGGGTCGGCTGGCATGATAGCAGGCTGCGGGGATTGTAGCATCGTTGCGCCACGCCAGAGTACGCCTGCCGCTGGGCGGCCTCGCCGGCGGGTGCATGCGCGCTTTTTGGCCGGCTGCTTCGACGCGGGCGCGCCCTCGACAGGCTCGGCTTCGCCAAACCCGCCGAAGGGTCGGCGCGCCGAAAAATGACCCGCCTCGGCGGAGGCGCCTTCGCCGGCCGCGGCCTTGACGCCCCCTAGCGGCGGACCTATGATGACGGCAGGATGTCCACGCTCGCTCCCGAGGAAAGGCGCCGGCTGCTGCATATAGCACGCGACGCGATCCGGGCCGCCGTGCAGGGCCGGCCGCTGCCGGCCGTGGACGCCGCGAGCCTGCCCGACCCGCTGCGGCGGCCGGCGGCCAGCTTCGTCACGCTGCGGCGTGACGGCGAACTGCGCGGCTGCATCGGCGGCCTGGAGGCGCGCTGGCCGCTCTACGAAGACGTCCAGCGGCACGCCGTCCAGGCGGCCACCCAGGACTACCGCTTCGAGCCGGTGGCGCTGGACGAGATGCCGATGCTGGAGGTCGAGGTGTCGGTGCTGACGGAGCCGCAACCGCTGCCCTACGAAACCCCGGATGAGCTGCTCACGCGTCTGCGCCCGTGTGTGGACGGAGTGACGCTTGCGCTGGGCCACCGCCGGGCCACTTTTCTGCCGCAGGTGTGGGAGCGCGTGCCGGACCCGGCGCAGTTCCTGTCGATGCTGTGCGAGAAGATGGGGCTGCCGCCCGATACCTGGCGGCGGACGAAACTGGACGTCAGCGTCTACCAGGTCGAGAAGTTCACCGAGCCAGAGCTCAAGGAGTAGGACTGTCTGAATGCACACCGCCGAAACGCGCCCTGTGCATTGAGCCTTCTGCCTTCGCATGCGCGAACCCCTCCCCCACGTCACCCCCTTCCTGCGCCTGGGCGGGCGCGAGTGGTATCTGCCGGATGCCCTGCGCGCCTTCAATCACCGCAACTACCGCCTGTACTGGTTTGGGCAACTGATCTCGTTGACCGGAACCTGGATGCAATCAACAGCCCAGCAATGGCTGGTGTACCGGCTCACCGGCTCGCCGCTGGCGCTGGGGACGGTGATGTTCATGAATTCGCTGCCCGCGATGCTGCTCTCGCTGTTCGCGGGCGTGGTCGTGGACCGGGTGGACAAGCGCCGTTTCCTGATCGGCTTGCAGCTCGGCATGCTGACGCTGGCGCTGGCGCTGGCGGCGCTCACCGCCGCCGGGCAGGTGCAGTACGGGCACGTCCTGGCGCTGACGACGCTGCTCGGGCTGGTGAACACGTTCGACATGCCGGCGCGCCAGGCGTTCACGATCGAAATGGTCGGCAAAGATGACCTGATGAACGCCATCGCCCTGAACTCGTCGATGTTCAACGGCGCGCGCCTGGTCGGGCCGGCGGTGGCCGGCCTGCTCGTCGCCCAGGTGGGCGAGGCGGCGGCGTTCTTCTTCAACGGGCTGAGTTTCCTGGCCGTGATCGCGGGCCTGGCCCTGATGCGGCTGCCGCCGTTCACGCCCCGGCCGGGCCGGCTGCGCCCGCTGGCCGACCTGAAAGAGGGCCTGGGCTACATCACGCGCCACCGGTCGGTGCTGGCTCTGGTGCTGGTGGCGGCCGTGCCCAGCCTGTTCGGCTTCCCGGCGACGACGCTGCTGCCCGTGATGGCGCGCGACGTGCTCGGCCTGGGCGCCGACGGCTATGGGCTGCTGGTCTCGTTCATCGGCCTGGGCGCGCTGGTCGGCGCGCTCTCGCTGACGGCGCTCGGCAACTACCGGCCCAAGGGCCGGCTGCTGACGGCGGCGATGTTCGTGTTCGCCGGCGGGCTGGCCGGGGCCGCGCTCTCACGGGTGGTGCCGCTGAGCCTGGCGGCGCTGGCCTTCACCGGCTGGGGCATGATCCATCACCTGGCGACGACCAACACCCTGCTGCAACTGAACGTGCCGGATGAACTGCGGGGGCGCGTCATGAGCGCCTATCTGTGGGCCGTGGTCGGTATGGCGCCCGCCGGCTCGCTCCTGTTCGGCACGCTGGCGGAATGGTGGGGGGCGCCGAACACGCTGCTGGCCGGCGCGATCACGTGCGCGCTCAGCGCCGCGGCGGCCTTCGTGGCTTTCCCACAACTGCGCCGGCTAACGTAGCGCCGGCGGGCGCAACTCCGCCGGCCGGGGCGCGTATTGACCAGAGGAGACCCGCGATGCCCAAGCGTTATAAGCGTGACCGCTCCTATTCCCGCGCCGGCGAGGTCCAGGGCGCCGTCTGGCTGATCGGCCTGGGCATCCTGTTCCTGACCGGCAAGTGGTGGCCGGGCATCATCATCGTCATCGGCCTGAGCATGGTGGCCGGCGCGCTGGCGCGCGAATGGGGCGCCGCCGAGCCGCCCCCGCCTCCGCCGGCTTTCCCGGCAACGCCTCCGCCCGCCCCCCCGCCGGCGCCCGCCTTTCAGGCCGCGCCGCCGCCCAGGCCGCCGGCCCCGCCCGTCCGGTCCACGCGCCTGCCCGACCTCTGCCCCAACTGCGGCGCTCCGCCGCGCGCGCTCTCCCAGCGCGGCGGGGATCCGGGGCTGTGTCCCTATTGCGGCTCGGATATCGGCGTCGATTGACTCGCTGAGCGCGAGGCAGTGCGCCTCACACGTCGGCGTCCTCCACCCACTGCGGCGTCGGCTCGGACACGACGACTTCACGACCGGAGGGGAACGTGAGCGTGGTCGCGACGCTGTCCTTCCTCACTTCCAGCCCCTTCCAGCGCACCGTCACGGGCCACGGGAACGGGCTGCGGCCCTCCACCCAAACGCGCCGCGGCGAGACCGGGCGCACGCCCAGCAGGCGCAGGAAAAGCGCCACCGGCGCCACGCCCCACACATAGTCTTTGTCGCCCAGGCCTTCCGGCCGGTCGGCGTTATAGGCTTCGCGAAAACACTTCTCCGTCCGCAGGGTGTGGAGGACGGCCGCCATCAGCCGCCCGAGCAATTCGGCCGCCTCGGCGCGGTAGCCGTAGTCGATCAGGCCCTCTCCTAACAGGGTGTTCCACATCAGCCAGACGCCGCCGGCGCCGTCGCGGTTGTCGGGTCTGTAAGCCGGGTCCTGGGCCGAGCACTTCGGCGCCCCGTACGGCCGCCAGTAACGCTCGGGGTCCAGGATCGTCCGGCGCACCAGGGCCTCGGCCCGCGCCGCGTCGGGCACGCCCGCCCACAGCGGCAGTAATAGCGTCTGGTCCTGGCGCGTGGTGTCCACCGTGGCGACCGTCACCGCGAACTCGTCGGTCAGGCCGGTCACCTCGACCCGGTCGATCTCGCTGTAGAGCTTCTCGCTCACCGCCGTCCCCACCCCGAAATACCAGGCGACGTGCGAGCGTTTGAGCGTCTCCACGCGATGCCGGCCGCGCCGGCCGCGCCCGCTCAGAGCCACCCCCATCTCCGGCCGCGCCCCGCGCGGACCAATGGCCTTCACCCGCAGGCGGGCCGGCGGCGCAAAGCGGCGCGAGAGGTCCACGGCCAGGTGGCCGCGCCCCTCCGCCAGCACCTCGCCAGGCGTCACGGCGTGCGAGTCGCGATCCATGTAGTGATAGCTGGCCGTCTCATCGCGCCACATCTGGTCCAGGGCGGATTTCAAGAGGGCCGCGCGCTGCGCCAGGGCCGGATCAGCCGGCTGTCCGAGGGCCTCGGCGATGCGGTTGAGGGACCGGCACTCCTGGAACAGGTAGGCGGCCAGGTCGGGCGACTCGACGGCTGTGATGTCCGCGCCTTGCGCCCAGGGCGCGGTGCGCGCGAAGGAGGGATGATCGTCGAAACCCGATTGGAGCGTGTGCGACCATTCCGGCACGCCGTCCTCGTCCCGGTCATGGCGCGGCGTGAACCAGACGTCCAGGAAACGGCGCAGGCCCGGATAGACGGCCTCCAGAAAGGCGCGGTCCTCGGTGTGCTCATAGAGGCGCCAGCCGATGGAGGCCAGCAGCGGCAGACAGAGCGCGCGGCTGCGCTGTCCGCCCAGGCCGGGCTTCCAGTCGATGAAGCCCTTCTCATCCTGCACGGCCAGCCAGTTGCGCAGGACGCCCTTGGCCAGGTCCGGCGCGGCCGACACGACCTGGGGCAGATTGACGTAGGCTTCCAGGGCGGCCTGGCCGCCCCACTGCCAGACATGGTCGGAGCCGTCGCCCTTGAGCGAATAGCCGCGGTCCGGGTGGCGCGCGAACACGAAGGACGGATACGGCAGGTGGGGCGTGGAGCCGAGATAGCTACGGAGAGCCACGGTCTGCGCGAAGGCGAAGGCCGCGTCCCAATCGAGGTCGCCGGTCTCGATCTCCAGCAGGCCGGCGTTGAGCAGCTCGATGCGCGCGAACTCGCCCTCCCACTCGCGCGTGAAGATGGAGCGCAGCGCGGTCAGGCTTTCGGCTACGTGCGGGCGCGCCGCCTGCGCCCAGCGCACAAAGACCGGCACATTCGGCGGCAGGTCCAACACACGGGTGAGGCCAGGGAAGAGGGCGGCGTCGGCCTCGCTCTCGCCATCCAGCGCGACCACGATCTCCAGATTCCCGGAGCGCCCGTTGAGCACGGCCAGCTCCTCCAGCTGCGCCGGCCCCAGAGGCCGGGCGTTCTCCAAAGGCTTGAGCGCCCCGGCCAGCGTGAACCGGACCGTGCGCGTGCGGCCCTCCGGGTCGTGGTTGACGAACGTGAACTGCCCGGCGACCGAATGCGAGTCCGGCGCCCAGTAGTGGGCGGTGACGGCGATGGCGCTCAAGGGCTCGAACGTCACCCGCAGGTAATTCGGGTAAAAGGCGCGCACGGCCGGGGTGAAGACAAAGTCCGCCGGATCGTTGACGCGGCGGTCGCCCTCGGCCAGGACCGGGAAGAGGCGCATTTCGCGGGCGCGCAGGCCATAGGTGGTGCGCAGGGCCAGGGCGGGCGGCTCGCCTCCGGCCAGGCTCAACTCCCAGATCTGGTCGTCGGCGTAATCGGTGGGCGACAGGCGGACGTCGGCGGCGAGGCGCAGGACGAGGGGGTCGTCCTGGGTCAGATACCAATCGCGCATGGCGCTGGATTGTAGCGCAACTTGCTATTTCGGCCCCGGCCACACCTCCCAGCCCGAGCGCTCCGGCTTCAGCTCGTACACCACGCCGCCGGGGCCGCTGATGAAGCAGGTGGTGTACTTGGGCGCCGAGTCGCACTGAAAGGCGGCGTCCGGCACGCCGAACTCCTCGGCGGTCGCCCAGCCCAGGCGGTCGCGCACGCGGTAGCCGGGCAGCGACTGCTCATCGCGCCAGGCCGCGCCGAAGCCGCGCACCGGCTGATACAGGCCGGCCGGCGGGACGAGGGCCGGGTCGCTCTCCGGCATCCCGGCGAACCAGGCGTTAGGCTGCGCGGACCAGCGCGGCGAGAGCGCGTCCGCGTACAGGATGTAGATGAAGTCGTTCCAGGCCGTCCACAGCATCAGGCCATGCTCGAAGGTCTGCGCCTGCATCACGGTGGTGTGAGCCGGCGATTGCGGGCAGGCGGCCGGCGGATTCGGGAAGAACCAGACGTCGGGGCAGCGGACCGCCACCGACGCGCTGGCCTGGACGGTGACGCCGCCGCGCACGGCGAAGAGCATGAAGTACACGGGCGTGCGCTGCTCAGCCGGGGCGTTCACGGTCAGCGCGCCGGCGGCCGGAACATGCGGATAAAGCTCGCTCAGGCGACCCTGCGCGTCGAGGCGCCAGAGCGCGATCTCATCCGCCTGCGCCTCCCAGCTCAACGTCACCGATCCGCCCGGATCAATCTCGGCCGGCGAGGCCGCGAAGGAGAGGATGACGGGCGCGTTGGGTTGAGCCGATGGCTCGCCGGTCGGAGTCGCTGGCTCGTCCGTGCGAGTCGGCGGCGCCTCCGTTCCGGTCGGCTCAACCGTCTGGGTGGGCGTCGCGCCGCTTGCCGTCGTCGGCGTGGCGGAGGCCGGAGCCGCCGTCGTCGAGGCGGGCGGCGCCAGGGTGCGGGTTGGAGGCGGTTGAGGCGTGGCCGTGGCGGTGAGCGCGTCCGGCGTCAGGATCGGGACAGTCGGCGAAGGGGGCGTGATGCAGCCGGCCAGGAGCAGGGCGACGGCGAGCAGACAGCGCTGGATGGACATAGAACACCCGAGGTCAATGCCATTGCCTTGACGCGCAGCGGAACGGGGAAGTTCCGCCCCTTTCAGGGCGGCGCGTCCAGTCCGTCCTCCACGGGGCGCCGGGCTCTCGTCCGCCAAAGCGCCAGCGCCAGCATCCCGGCCAGCAGCAGGGCGCAGAGTGTGTAGACGCCGCTCAGGCCGACGACAGGCAGCAGCGCGTACGCCAGCGGCGGCGCCAGCGCGCTCCCCAGGTCGCCGGCGGTGTGCATGGCGCTGAGCGCCCGGCCGCGGCGCGGCGCGTCCGCCTCGTCGCCCAGCGCGGCCGTGGCTAGGCTCTGATTGCTGCCGCCCGCCATCGCGGTCAACAAGACCGCCGGCAGGATGAGGCCCGGCTGCCCGGAAGCCAGCAGGCCCATCCCGACGATGCCCGGGACCAGCCCGGCCGCCGCCACGCGCCAGCGGTCCCCCACCCGGTCCGACCACCCGCCGGCCAGCGGCGCCGCGGCCATGCTGAACAGCGTGCTGAGGCCGAGCAGGACGCCGCTCAGTGTGGCGAGGCCAAGCGATAGCCCACCGACCCGAACCGGCCCCACCCGCGCCTGGACCAGCAACGCCAGCGTGGAGACGAGCACGCCGGCCAGCACGAAACGGTTGACGCTGTACAGGAGCGCGGGCAGCCAGACGTGGCCTGGCCGGCGCGCCTCCGCGGCCGCCGCAGCCGTTCCCGGCCCGAACGTGACGCGGGCCGGATCGCGCGGCGGGCGGCGCGTCTCCGGCAAAAAGACGAGCGCCCCGAACGCGCCCAGGCCGGTGAGCGCCGCGGCCACGGCCAGCGCCCGGTGATAGCCCAGCCCGTCGGTCAGCAGGCCGCCCAGCGGCGCGGCCAGGGTCGTGCCGAGGTAGAAGCACAACTGGTAGAGGCCGATCAGACGCCCGCGGTCTTCGGGCGCCGCCGCGTCGAGGCTGATCAGGTTGCCGCCGACCCAGATGCCGGACCAGGCCAGGCCCCACAACAGCCGCGCCGCCAGCAGCGGCCAGAATCCGTGCGCCACGGCATACAGCAGGGTGGACAGCGCGCCCAGGCCGAGGGCGGGGACGAACAGCCAGCGCCGCGGCCAGCGGTCGTAGGCCAGGCCGGCCCAGGTGTTGGTGAGCAGACGGACCCAGCGGTTGGCGCTGAGGAGCAGGCCGACGCTGGCCAGCGCCACGCCGGCCTCGGTCGTGTGCGTGGGCAGCACGGTGTACAGGGCCGCGTCGCCCATCAGCGACAGCGCGGTGCCGAGGCCGACGGGCACCAGCACGCGCCAGGCGGGGAGGCGGAGGCGCGCCGGGGTTCCGGAGGAACGTTTCAACGCTTCAGGTTTGCGGTCGTCGCGGCCGCTCACCGAGCCAACGGCTCGCGGCCGTAAGCGCCGCGCAAGTCGGCCAGACGGATGCGCAGCAGGTCGCGCAGGCCGCGCCACGAATCGCGCAGGAGGTTGACGCGCCGCGTCCGGCGATAATCCCACTCCACCGGCACCTCCTGAACCCGGTAGCCGAGCCGGCGGGCCACGAAGAGCAGTTCGACGTCGAAGCCGGACGTCACCGACGCGCCCCGGGGGCCGGAGCCGTCCCTCGGCGTGTAGACGCGCAGGCCCGCGAGCAGCGGCCGGACGACGGCGCGGCGAAATGCCTTGAACCCGCACTGGGTGTCCGTGATCCCGGCGAAGCCCAGGATCGCGTTACGCAGCACGATCTGGCTCAGGGACATGGCCCGGCGCCAGGCCGGGGCGTTGCGCCGCGCCGCGCCGCGCGAGCCGATGACGATGTCGGACCCCTGCTCGAAGAAGGGCAGCAGCCGCTCAATCTCGCCGATGGGCGTGGCCTGGTCCATGTCGCTGAACAGGACGATCTCGCCGCAGGCGGCCAGCAGGCCGGCGGCGACGGCCTGGGCTTTGCCGCGGTGCGGGGCGCGCAACACGCGGAAATGCGGCGCGGCCTGGGCGAAAGCCTCGGCCTGCGCGGCCGTATCGTCCTCGCTGCCGTCGTCGACGACCAGGACTTCATACGAATAGGGCTGCGCCGCAAAATATTGAGCGACCTTCGCCAGCGCGCCGGCTTTCAGGTTGGCTGATTCATTGTAAGCGGGGATGACGACGGAGAGGAACGGTCGGTCGGTCATGCGCGTCATTGTCTCACAAACGGCGCGCGGCTCGACCGGCGGAACCCCGGCCGGCCCGGCGACGTCATACTCCCGGCGCCGGGCCGCGGCGGCTCCGCCTTTGGGCGGAGGGCGGGCTGAGCCGGAAGACCGGCGCGATTTCCGGGAATGTGTGTATTTTGATTACCAGCCCGGCGGAGACCGTCAGCCGGCGGGCCGGCACTCTTGGCGCACAGGCGCCTCTCGAAAGGACTCAAGCATGGTGCTCAAGCAGTTGCGTCTGGCGAGCGTGTTTCTCGCGGTGGTCGTCACCTCGACCGCCTGCCAGATTGTGTCTTCATCAACGTCCGGCGCGCCCGGACCGACCAGCGAGGTTGTGACGCCCGTGAACAGCCCGGCGCCCACCGCGACCACCCCGCCCGAGCCCACCGCCGCGCCCGAGCCGGCGTCGCTCTGCCCCACACCCGGCGCCGACCAGGCGCTGCACGTGAACCGCGAGAACGGTTACTGCTTCCTCTACCCCGCCTACTTCGAAGTCAAACCGGACGACGTCCGGCCGGACGCGGCCGTGAGCGTGCTCGGTCCCGCCGAAATCAAAGGCCAGGAAGGCATCGCCGTCAACCTGTCCGTGGCCTTCAACGGCCCGGCCGACGGGCTGGACAGCGCGGCCTACGCCGCGAAGTGGCGCGAGTTCTTCTACTTCGGCGACCAGCCGACGGTGGAGACGATTACGCTGGGCGGCCAACCGGCCGCGCTCATCCGCAACGCGCCGGGCGGCTACGCCAACCAGCAGATTGCGCTGGCCGTAGTCGGCGGCCTGAAGTATCAGGTCAGCGTCTTGCCCCAGCCGGAAGACTCAGCGGCGCTGGCCGAGCATGTCCGCCTGGTCTGGGACACGGTGACGCAGACCATCGTCTTCTTCCCGCCGGCGAACGACCGGCCCGTTGTGCGGGCGGCGGACGTCTGCCCGGCGGCCGGCGCCGAGACCCGGCTGTGGATCAGCGAGAGCGGCGGCTTCTGCCTGCTGTACCCGGCCGGTTATGAACTCGACCCGGACTTCCCGGGCCGCATCATCGGCGGGCCGGTCCTGGCCGACACGACGGATTGGGGCCAGGTGCGGACGTCGATCACGGTGGCGACGTACGATCAGCCGCCGGCGGCCCGGGAGCAGGCGCTGACTCCGCCGACGGAGCAGATCGATCCGGCCAGCGTCCAGCAGACGACCATCGGCGGCGCGCCCGCCATCCTGTACGATTTCACCGGCGGGCCGTGGCGCCAGCGGACGGCCAGCATCGTGGCCAACGGCAGCGTCTACACGCTGGTGGGGCCGTGGGACGCGGAGCAGTTTCCGGCGGGCGTGGCCGAGGCCGAGCGGCTGTGGAAGACGATCATGGACTCCATCGCCTTCTTCGACAAGTGGCGTTAGCCTTTTTAGCGCCCCGCGTCCCTCGACCGGCTCGGGACGCGGGGTTTTGCGTTCTTTCAGGCCGGAGCTCAGGCGCTGAGCGCCTAACACTCGGCCACATTGACGGGGATATGCAGGGCCAGGCCGCCCTCGGCCGTCTCCTTGTACTTGCCGTTCATATCCAGGGCCGTGACCCACATCGACTTGACCACGGCGTCGAACGTCACCCTGGCCTGAGCCGGGTCGCCCTCCAGCGCCAGGTGCGCGGCGGCGATGGCCTTGAGCGCGCCCATCGTGTTGCGTTCGATGCACGGCACCTGCACCAGCCCGCCGACCGGGTCGCAGGTCAGGCCGAGGTGATGCTCCATGGCGATCTCGGCCGCCATCAACACCTGCTCCGGCGAGCCGCCCAGGCACTGCGCGAGCGCCCCGGCGGCCATGGCGCTGGAGACGCCGATCTCGGCCTGGCAGCCGCCCAAAGCGGCCGAGATCGTGGCGCCCTTCTTGAACAGGCTGCCGATCTCGCCCGCGGTGAGCAGGAACGGCTCCACGGCCGCCTCGCCGGCGCCGCTGAAACAGACGGCATGCAGCAGCACGGCCGGGATCACCCCGGCCGCGCCGTTGGTGGGCGCGGTGACCACGCGCCCGAAGGCCGCGTTCTCCTCGTTGACGGCCAGCGCAAAACAGCTCACCCACTTGAGGACTTCGGCGAAGGTCCAGGCCCGCGCCCGCAGCGCCGCCCGCCAGGCGTCCTCATCGGCGGGCCTCTCGCCGCCCAGCAGACGACGGCTGAGGCCCGCCGCCCGTCGGATCACGCCCAGCCCGCCCGGCAGCACGCCCTCGGTCCGACAGCCGCGGAACGCGCAGGCCTGCATCGCGGCCCATAATCGCTGTAGCCCCGCGCGCACCTCGTCCGGCGCGGCCCAGGCCAGCTCGTTCCGCCAGACCACCTCCGGGATGCTCAGGCCGTGCGTCCGGCAGTGCCGCAACAGGTCCGCGCCGGCCTCGATGGGCAGCGGCGGCCGGGCGCGCGGCGCGCCTCCCGGCGCTTCCTGTTCCTGAACCACGAACCCGCCGCCGACCGAGTAATAGGTCTCGGCGAGCCGAGCGCCGTTCTGGAGGTGCGCTGTGAACGTCAGGCCGTTAGGGTGGAAAGGCAGGGCCTGGTCCATGTGAAAGACCAGATCGGTCTGCGGGTCGAATGGGAGCGGATGCCGGCCGCCGAGCGCCAGCTGGCGCCCGGCGCGGATAACGGCCACAGCCGGGCGCAACTGCGCTGTATCGCACGTCGCCGGGTCCTCGTCGCGCAGGCCCATGAGGACGGCCAGATCCGTGCCGTGGCCGCGCCCGGTCTTGGCCAGCGAGCCGTACAGGTCCACGCGCAGCCGCGCCACCTGCTCCAGGCCGCCCGCCGCGCGGCACCGATCCAGAAAACGCTGCGCCGCGCGCCACGGCCCGAGCGTGTGCGAACTGGACGGGCCGACGCCGATCTTGAAGATGTCGAAGACGCTGATCGGTTCCATGACTGCCCTCCTGGAGCTGCCTCGGGCGCCAAGCATACCATCGCGGCGGAAGGCGGGAGCCAGACCCTGAGTGGGTCGTCATTGTTTTGGGCCGGGCTGGCGGTGACGCCACCGTGGCCCCGGCCTTCGCCGGGATCCAGATTCTGCCGGGGTCACCTGGATTCCGGCTTTCGCCGGAATGACGCTGACTCGGGCGACAACGATTGGCAGGACGATCCCAAAATCTTGACGGCCACTCCCAGACCCCGGCGGCTCCCTCTCCCGGGCGGGTTGTATAATCGGCACTGCCTCTGCCTCGGGGGCCGTGTCCCGATGCCTGTGTCAAAGCGTTGGGGCGCACGGCCGTGCGCCCCGGCTGGTGGGAAATTACACAAAATTCGAAAAACGACCGCCTCGGAGACCACTGTGACCTACACCCCCGCCGAACTGATGACCGTCAACGCCGCGCGCCTGCTGCGCGACGGCGATGTGGTGTTCGTGGGCGTCGGCCTGCCCAACCTGGCCTGCAACCTCGCCCGCCGGACGCACGCCCCGCGCCTGACCATGATCTACGAGGCCGGCGTGATCGGCGCCCAGCCCGCCCGTCTGCCGCTGTCCATCGGCGACCCGACGCTGGTCTCCGGGGCGGCGGCCATCTGCTCGATGTACGAAATCTTCGCCTTCTATTTGCAGCGCGGCCTGATCGACGTCGGTTTCCTGGGCGGCGCGCAGATCGACCGCTTCGGCAACGTCAACGCCACCGTCATCGGTGCCTACGCGCATCCGAAGGTGCGCCTGCCCGGCTCCGGCGGCAGCGCCGAGATCGCGGCCTGGGCCAACCGCACCTACTTCATCACCCCGCACCAGAAGCGACGCTTCCCCGAGAAGTGCGATTTCGTCACCGGGGCCGGTTTTCTGGACGGGCGCGCGGCGCGGATCGCGAGCGGCGTGCGCGGCGGCGGCCCGCAGGCCGTCGTCACCGACCTCGGCCTCCTGGAGCCGGACGAGGCCGGCGAGTTGATCCTCACGGCCCTGCACCCCGGCCGCAGCGTGGAGGACGCCGTCGCCAACACCGGCTGGCCGCTCAAGGTCGCGCCGAACGTGCGCACGACCGCGCCCCCCACCGAGGCCGAATTGCGCCTCCTGCGCGAAGAACTGGACCCCCGGGGCATCTACCTCAAAGGCGCGGCGTAGGTCGTTTTTCGAGTTTTGCGTAATTCCTCGCCGGCAGGGCGCACCGCCGCGCGCCCCAACGGCCTGACACCGACATCGGGTTACGGCGCGGCGCCGCGCCGCGTCCCAATGCGTTTTCACAAAACCGCGCGGCCGGCGTTATATCTACAGGATGAACAAACCTGACTTCACCACGCTGGTGGACGCGCACAGCGCCGAACTCTTCGCCTATCTCTTCCGCCTGACGCGCGACGAAGCCGAGGCGCAGGATTGTCTGCAGGAGGCCTACCTGCGCGCCCATCGGGCTTACGGCCGCCTGGATGACCGGGCGAACACGCGCGCCTGGCTCTACCGCATCGCCACGAACACCGCCTTCTCGCACCTCCGCCGGCGGCGACGCGAAGCGGCCTGGAGCGCGCCCGCCGACGAGCGCTGGCCGGCCGACGACCCATCGCCGCCGGAGCGCGCCGCCCGCCGCGCCCAGCTGGCGGCGCTGGCCGCGGCCGTGGAGCGCCTGCCCGCCCGCCAGCAGGCCGCGCTGGTCCTGCGACAGTACCAGGGCCTGAGCTACGCCGAGACGGCCGCCGCCCTGGCCTGCTCGGAGGCCGCCGCGCGCGCTAACGTCTACCAGGCCCTCAAGAAACTCAGAGAGGTATTCCGCGATGCCGCCCAAGACGAGATTTGACCTGGCCCTCGACCAGCTCCTGGCCGCGCCCCGGCCGGAAGCCGTTGCCCGCGCTCAGACCGCGCTGCGCCGACGCCTCCAGGCCGAGCAGCCGCCCGCCGTCTGGTACGACCTGGTGCCGGACACCCCGGTCGGGCCGCTGTGGGTGGCGGTCTCGGAGGCCGGCCTGGCCGCCATCCACTACGGCGCGGACGCGCGCGCCTGGCTGGCCGCCCTGCGCCGGCGCGGTTTCGGCGCGGCCAGGCGCTCGGCGGAAAAGACCGCCCGCTGGCGCGCGGACGTGGCCGCGTACCTCCTGGGCCGCAAGCGCTCGCTGCCCGCGCGCGTCGATTGGCGCGGCGTCACCAACTTCCAGCGCCGCGTGCTGGAGGCCGCGGCTCATATCCCGCGCGGCCATGTGCAAACCTATCAGGGGCTGGCCCGTGAGCTGGGCCGTCCCCAGGCCGCCCGCGCTGTCGGCCAGGCCCTGCGCCGGAACCCGGTGCCCATCGTCCTGCCATGCCACCGCGTGGTGGCCGCCGACGGTGACCTGCGCGGCTATCTCGGCCAGCACGGTGTGCAGACCAAAGCCTGGCTCTTGCACCTGGAGGGCGCGCGCCTGTGAGCGCTGCCGAATATCATTCGTCCGCCACTGCTCAAAATACAGCTTGGATTAGTCATAATTTCGAATTCCGTTAGGCAGAGACGGTATCCGCCTAAAGACGTATTGACTCTTGCCCCATGTCGCCATATAAAATTCAAAAACCTGGCCCGTTTGTATTTGGGGCCTGCGAGATAAAGAGAATTATGAAACTGGCCGAGACGCCATCAGTGAGAGGAGCGGTTGTGTCACCCCAGATTGCACGCCGGGCGATCGGCAGTGTCGCCTCCGAGACGGTCAAACTGCGTGTGGTCCTTTACCCGGGCGAGGTCTATCGCCTGCCGGAGGCCGGCCAGCGCGTGCGGGTGGCCGCCGGCCAGGCCTGGCTCACGACCCAGGGGCGCGACGTGGTCTTGCAGGCCGACGAGTCCGCCCGGCTCCCGGTGAGCCGCGAGCCCGCGCTGGTCTCGTCGCTGGGCCCGGCGCCGCTCATGGTGGAGCTCCTGAACTGACATGGCCAACAGCCTGGACGACATCGACCGCAAGATCCTGGACCTGTTGCGCCAGGACGCGCGGATGACGAACGCCGCCCTCGGCGCGGCGGTGGGCCTCACGGCGCCGTCGGTCTTCGAGCGCATCCGCAAGCTTGAAAAGCGCGGCGTGATCAAGGGCTACACGGTGCGCGTGGACGAGAGCGCGCTGGGCAAGACCCTGACGGCTTTCATCCGCCTCACCGCCGCCTACGACGAGCGCCACGACCCCGGGCTGCGCGCCATCTGCGACGACCCGGACGTGCTGGAGCTCTACAGCGTCGCCGGCGAGGACTGTTTTCTGATCAAGACCCGCGCCAGCGACCCGGCCGACCTGCAGGCGCTGATCAACCGCATCCGCAGCCACATCACCGTCCAGCGCAGCGTGACCATGATCGCCCTGGACACGCTCAAGGAGAGCTGAACGCCATGCCGGTCGTCGAACGTCAGGCCAGGATCGAGTCTTACGGACGCGCCGCCGCCGAACTGGAGGCCGTGTTGAGCGAGCTGCCGCGCGCCATGTGGACGTACCGGCCCGCGCCGGACCAGTGGACCGTGCACGAGATCGCCGTCCACATCGCCGACAGCGAGGCCAACAGCTACGTCCGCTGCCGGCGCTTCCTGGCCGAGCCTGGCGCCCCCCTGATGGCGTACGACGAGGTGGCCTGGGCCCGGGAACTGGATTACCACGCGCAGAGCGTCGAGGCGGCGGTCGAGCTTTTCCGGGTCCTGCGCCGCAACACCTATCACCTGATCCGGGCGCTGCCCGAGGCGGCCTGGACGCGCGTCGCCGATCATCCCGAGAACGGCCCGATGTCGCTGGACGACTGGCTGGACATCTACGAGCGCCATGTCCGCGAGCACGCGGCCCAGATGCGGACCGCGCGGGCGGCCTGGGAGCAGGCCGGCCGGCCATAGAGAGTCCCCATGTATCTCCCCAAACATTTCCGCGAGGACGATCCCGCGATCCTGACGGAGTTCATGCGCGCCCACTCTTTCGCCGCGCTGGTGACGGTGGTGGACGGCGCGCCCTTCGCCACGCACCTGCCCCTCGTCGTGCAGGCTTCGGCGGAGGGCGTCGCCTTGCTCGGCCATGTGGCGCGCGCCAACCCGCAATGGCAGACGCTGGCCGAACAGCGCGAGGCGCTGGCCATCTTTGCGGGCCCGCACGCCTATGTCTCGCCGACGCTGTACGAACAGCGCCAGAGCGTCCCCACCTGGAATTACATCGCCGTGCACGCCTACGGCCCGGTCCGCCCAATCACGGCGCCGGACGAGGCCGAGGCGGTGCTGCAGCGGCTGATCGCGCGCCACGAACCCCCTTACCAGGCGCAGTGGGCTGAGCTGCCCGAGCGTTACCGGACCGGCATGCTCAACGGCATTGTGGCCTTTGAGATGACGGTCACCCGGCTGGAGGGCAAGTTCAAGCTCAGCCAGAATCGCGCGGCCGGCGAACAGCGCAACCTCATCGCCGCCCTGGAAGCGCTGGGCCAGCCGGACAGCCTGGAATTAGCCGGCCGGATGCGGCGGCATCTCTCAACCGTGGAGTCGCCATGAAACTCAAAGAATGGGGCCTCTTCGCCCTCCTGGGCCTGGTCTGGGGTTCGTCGTTTCTGTGGATCAAGGTCGGCCAGGGCGACCCGCTGCCCGGCCTGGGATTGTTTCACCCGGCTGACTCGACCTCTTTCGGGCCCTTCCTGCTGGTGACGTTCCGGCTGTTGTTCGGCCTGGCCGGTCTGGCCGTGCTCCTGGCCGTCCGGCGCCAGGCCGTGCCGCGCGACCGGCGCACGCTGCTGGCCTACCTGTTCATGGGCCTCTTCAACACGGCGGTCCCGTTCGTCCTGATCACGTGGGGCGAGACCCTGATCGACTCGGGCGTAGCGTCGATCCTCAACGGCACCGTGCCGCTCTTCACGATCATCATCGCCCACTTCTGGCTGCAGGATGAGCGCCTCACGGCGCCGCGCCTGGGCGGGCTGCTGATCGGTTTCGTCGGCGTGGTGGTGCTGGTCAGCCGCGACCTCGAACCGGGCGGGCTGAGCGGCAACCTGTGGGGGCAACTGGCCGTCATCGCGGCCGCCATCTGTTATGCCGTGGCCATCACGTTCTCACGCCGGCACCTGCGCAACCAGTCGCCGGTGGTGCAGTCCTTCATGGTCCTGCTCTTCGCCGACGCCCTGATGTGGATCGCCACGCCCGTGGCCGAAGGCCCGCTCGTCCTGCCCACCTCGCCCCTGGCCTGGTTCGCGGTGGCCTGGCTGGGCGTGCTCGGCTCGTGCCTGGCCTACCTGCTCTTCTTCTCGCTCATCAACGCCTGGGGGCCCACGCGCGCGTCGCTGGTCACCTACGTCTTCCCGGTCATCGGCCTGCTGCTGGGCGTGCTGCTCCTGGGGGAGGCCGCCGACTGGCGGCTGCTGGCCGGCTCGGCGCTGGTGGTGGGCGGCATCCTGGTGGTCAATTTCCGGTCGATCGCGCAGGCGGTCCAGCCGGCGGCCGTGGCGGCGACGGCCAAGTAGCGGCGCGCCGCGACCGCGAATATCTCCGGTTTTAAGGAAACGACGATGGCTGTTACCACTTCCACCCTGGCTCGTCCGGCCCGCCTGTCGGCGGCCGTCCTGCTCAGCCTGGCGGCCGTGTACGTGATCTGGGGATCCACTTACTTCGCCATCCGCGTGGCGGTGGCCGCCTGGCCGCCGCTGCTGCTGGTGGGCACCCGCTTTGTGGCGGCCGGCCTGATCCTGTTCCTCTTCCTGCGCCTGCGCGGCGCGGCTCTGCCGACGCGCCGTCAATGGCTGCACGCCGCCGTCGTCGGTCTGCTGCTGCTGGGCGGCGGCAACGGCCTGGTCACGGTGGCCGAGCAGTGGGTGTCGTCCAGCCTGGCGGCCGCCATCGTGGCAACGGCGCCGCTCTGGGTGGCGCTCTTCTCCGGGCTGTCCGGGCAGTGGCCCGCGCGCCTGGAATGGCTCGGCATCGTGATCGGTTTCGGCGGCGTGGTGCTGTTGAACCTGGAGGGCGAGCTGCGCGCCAACCCGCTGGGCGCGCTGGCGCTAGTGGCGGCCCCGCTGTGCTGGGCGCTGGGCTCGGTGCTCAGCCGGCGGCTGGCGCTGCCGGACGGCGCGATGGGCACGGCCGCCGAGATGCTCGCCAGCGGCGTGATCATCACGGCCGGCGGCCTGCTGAGCGGCGAGCGATTGACGGCGATGACCGCGCCGGCGGCCGGCGCCTGGCTGTATCTGGTCGTCTTCGGCTCGCTGGTAGCGTTCAGCGCCTACATGTACCTGATCCGCAACGTGCGCCCGGCGCTGGCGTTGAGCTACGCCTACGTCAACCCCGTGGTGGCCGTCGGGCTGGGCATGGCGTTGGGCGGCGAGACGTTGTCCTGGGTCGGCCTGGCCGGCATCGGCGTGATCCTGGCGGGCGTGATCTTCATCACCATGGCGCGGGCCGCGGCGCCCAAAGCGCCGTCGCCCGGCACCGGCGATTGAGCTCCCTCCCGCCCGGTTTTACAACACCCCGGCGCCATCGGCCGCCTGACAGACGTAAATGTCGGGCGTCTTGCCGGTGGCGCCGGCGTAGCGCGCCGCCAGCTCGCGCGTGAACGCCTCGGCCGCCTCGGCGGCCACCAGGTTCACGGTGCAGCCTCCGAAGCCCGCGCCGGTGAGCCGCGCGCCGTAACAGCCGGGGAGCGACTGCGCCAGGCTGACCATCACGTCCAACTCGCGGCAGGAGACCTCATAGAGGTCGCGCAGGCTGAGGTGGCCGGCGTTCATCAAGCGGCCGAACGCCGCGGCGTCGCCGGCGCGCAGCCAGCGCACCGCCTGCTGCGTCCGGTCGCACTCTTCCACCACATGCCGCGCCCGGCGCGCCACGATCTCCGGCAGCCGGTGCGCGTGGCGGTTGAAGTCCTCCACCGACACGTCGCGCAGGGCGCGGATGCCGGGGAGGACGGGGGCCAGCCGCCGGACGGCTTCTTCGCATTGGGCGCGGCGCGTGTTGTACTCGCTCGCGCCCAGCTCGCGCCGGACCATCGTGTCCGCCACCACCACCGCGATCTCGCCCGGCAGCGGCACCGCTTCCCATTCCAGGCTGCGGCAATCCAGCAGCAGCGCGTGCCCGGCGCGCCCGCAGGCCGACGCGAACTGGTCCATAAGGCCGCAGTTGACGCCGACATAGGCGTTCTCGGCGCGCTGGCAGGCCCGCGCCAATTCCATCGGCGGCAGCGACCAGGCGCCCAGTTTCTGCCAGGCGGTGGCGTACACCACCTCCACCGCCGCCGACGAGCTCAGCCCGGCGCCGCGCGGCACAGCCGAGGTCAGCACCGCCTCCAGGCCGCGCACGGTCAGCCCGCGCTCCTGCAGCGCCCAGGCCGTGCCGGCCGCGTATCTGGCCCAGCCGGGCAGCGGCGCGCCGTCGGCCGCGCGCTGCGCCTCCAGCGCGGTCACGTCAAACGTCGTGCTCTGCCCGACGTCCATGGCCGTCAGCGCGACCCGCGGCCCGTCAACGGCGCGCACGGCCAGGTAAGCGGCCCGGTCAATGGCGATGGGCAGCACCCAGCCGTCGTTGTAGTCCACGTGCTCGCCCAGCAGGTTGACGCGCCCCGGCGCGCGGGCGATGAAGTCGGGTTCGGCGTGATAGGTCCGGCGGAAATGGTCGATGAGTTGAGGGAGAGGCTGCATGGTTGTCTCAATCGCTCAGGATGCCGACCTCGGCCAGCGCGGCCCGCAGGCGCTCGACGGCGTCGCGGCGCACCTCGACCGCCGCCGGGCCGAGTGGCCGGCCGAGATAGTCTTTAAGTTTAGGCGTGCGCCGCAGGGTGTCCAGCAGTTCCGGGCTCTTCAGCCTCAGCACGGTCAGGTCCTCGAGCGCGGCCTCGGCCCCGGAGCGCGCCCAGCGCTGGAGCGCGCCCAGCAGCGTCGGCGGCAGGCCGTGCTCGTCGGCCACCTCGCGCAGAAAATCGATGATGCGGCCCAGCTCCACGCCCTGCTTCGCGGCGCGCCGCAGCGAGGCCGGGGTGAGCCGGTACGTGTAGACGGCGCCCTCCAGCCCCAGCCACTTGGTGACGCGCGCCACGCGGAAGCGGTGGTAGGGCGTGATGGCGGCCGGCACGCGGATCACGCCGTCCAGGCCGATGTGGACGCGCGTGGGCGCCCCCGGCCCGGCCGCCGCCGTCCAGGCGCCGCGGCCCAGGTAGGCGGACCCGGCCGGCGTGATGCGAAAGACCGTCTCGACCTTCTCGCCGCCGCGCGGCGCGAGGCCGAGGCTCTTCTTTCTGGGCGCCGGCGGGCCCGGTAGTGAGACCTCCACCAGGCCCAGCCAGGCCAGCGGGCCGCGCACGAACCAGCGCACCAGCGCCCCGTCCACCTCATCCCAATGCTCGAAGCCGCGCAGATAGGCCTGCGTCTCGGCGTCGCGGATATACCACGAATCGTAATCGCCGGCCGGCCGCTGGAAGTCGGGCGCGCGCTCCTTGACGGCGGCCACGAACGCGTCGAGCGACCACCAGGCGCCGGGCGGCACATCGGCCAGCAGTTTCAGGATGGCCTCGCGCGCCTGGACCGGATCGTTGCGCCAGGCCTGGCCTTCGAAGAGCAGGCCGGGCAGGCGGCGCAGGTCATTCCAGTCGTGCGAGTTGCGCCAGGCCTCGGCCAGGCTCTCGGTCTGCGCGAGGCGGGTCAGCTCGAGGAAGGACCGCGTGGCGGCGGGGTCGGGCTTGAGCGGCGCGCCGACGAGCAGTTTGAGCTGCAGGCTGAGCTGGAAGCACAGGTCCAGCGCCTCCGGGGCGTGCAGGAAGCGGCGCACGGCCGCCGGCTGGCGCGTGGTCAACGTCCCGCCCTCGAGCTTGAGCGGGACGATCTGGGCGTAGGCCAGCAGCGTGCACAGGTCGTCGGCCAGATCGTGGCCGGCCGGGCGGAAATGGTCGGGGGCCGGAGCGGGCGCGCCCGGGGCGGGAGAGCGGGCGGCCGGCGGCGCGGCGGCCGCCGGCGGCGGCAGCAACTTGAGCAGGTCCTCGGGGATAAACGTGAACTCCTGCACGCCGCCCGGGCCCTCGAAGAAGCCGTGCGCGGTGAGGGCGCGGTACCACAATTGCTCGGCCGGCGACGGCGCGTTGCGCCACGGCTGTTCGCGCTCGCGGCGCGCCGGCCCCATGGCGCGCACCTCGCCGTAGGCGCGCGTAAACGCGGCGCGCGGGACGCGCCCGCCGCCCGCCCGGACGGCCTCCAGGGCCGCGCGCGCCTCCGCCGGCAGCGCCCGGACCGTCTCGGCCACGCGGGCCGGATCGAGCAGGTTGCGCGCCAGCTGGGCCGAGGCTTCGCGCTGGTTCGCCACGGCCAGCTCCAGACCCCACTGCCCGGCGATGACGCGCAGCAGGCCGAGGTCGTAGTCGATCAACACACGCTCGAGAGGCGGCATGGGCGGCTCAACCGGCTAGCGCATAATCTGCACCGCTTGCGGCATCAGCGTGATCTCGACATGGCGCACGTCGAGCTCGTACGGCGCGAACAGCTCGCCGTCGGTGTGGATGGGCAGGGCGCGGTCGGCGTCGATGACCAGGCGCGTCGTCTGCTTGAGCGTCACATCGCGCTCGCGGATATGCGTGCCCTGCATCACTTTGGGCAGCAGCTGCAGGATGCGGAAACGCGAGAGCTGGTTGATGTAGATGAATTCGAGAATCCCATCGTCGACTTTGGAGTCGGGCGTGGTCAGGAAGCCGCCGCCCTCGCGCGGCCCGTTGCCGACGGTCAGCATCATCACCGGCTGCTCGATGGCGCCGCCGTCGTATTGCACACGCATATGCGGCGCTTCGAAGTGAAAGGCGATGGATTGCAGCGTGGCCATCAGGTACAGGGCGAAGCCGTACAGGTACGTGATCTTGTGGCTGCGGATGTTGATGGCGCCGTCGAAGCCGATGCCGACGGTGTTGCTGAAATACTCGCTGCGCCCGTTGCCGTCGCGCAGCAGGCCGACGTCGACGGGGTGGGGCGCGCCGCGGAAGACGCGCAGCATCGCCGCCTGCATGTTGTCCAGCGGCACGCCGGCGGCGTAAGCAAAGTCATTGCCGGAGCCGATGGGCACCACGCCCAGCCGCGGCCGGCGCTCAGGCGCGATCTGCATCAGGCCGTTGATTACCTCGTGCACGGTCCCGTCGCCACCCAGGGCCGCCACGGTCTGATAACCCTCGTCCGCCGCCTGGGCCGCAATCTCGGCGGCGTGGTCCGGGTACTCGGTGCCGCGCCAGTCGGCCCCGCCCAGCTTCTCCACCATCGCGCGCAGGTCGGAGGCCTTCTGGCCGGAACGCCCGCGATCCGAACTGGGGTTGAAGATCAGGAGGGTGTCGTGCTTGCGCATGGCGGCTCCGTTCTGGTCCGGGGCTGGGTTGGTTGTCTGAGATTTTAGATTAAGGACCTGAGATTCAGGCGCCTACTTTACCTTAAAACCCGCCCGCCGGCCAAATTCGCTTGACCCGCCGAGTCCGCAGAAGTACAATCCCACGCGTCGGCGCGTTGGCATAAGAATTGCATGGCCTCTTTCGCCATCAGCGCCTGGCGGTCGGCCATCAGCCCTTCATTCGCCCTCAGAATCTCTCTATGCTATACTCGCCGCCCATGTCCGCCGGAAAGGCCCTCACCCCGCTGGTGAAACGCCTGCACGCCTGGCGCCTGAACGGCCTGGCGGCCGCGTTGCTGGCGCAGGCCGGCCCCCTGGCCTTCCTGAGCGCCCAGGCGCTGTATGTGGCGGCTCCCGCCCTGAACCTGCTGGCGTCGGGCGACTCGGTGATGGCGCTGGCCCGCGCCCTGGAGGACCCGGACGAGCGGCGTCGGCTGGCGCAGGACCTGGAGGAGGCGACGGCATGAGTCTGGCGACGCTGTCCGCGCTGGCATTCCTCATCCTCTTCGGGCTCGTCCTGGGCGTCTTCATTGTGCTCAACCGGCGCCGGGCGGCGCGCCCCCCCCTGCTGCGTCCTATCCCGGCCTTTGACCGCCTGCCCGAAATCCTGGGCGAGGCCGTGGAGTCCGGGCGGCGCCTGCACCTCTCGCTCGGCAGCGGCGTCATCGGCCAGGCGGATACGGCCACGACGCTGGCCGGCCTGACCGCCGCCGGCCAGGTCGCGGCCAAGGCCGTGGCCAGCGACCGGCCGCCCATCGTCACCGCCGCCGACGGGAGCGCCATGCTGCTGGCTCAGGACGGGCTCAAACAGGTTTACCGTCAGCAGAACGCGCTGGAGCGCTTCGATCCGGGCGCGGCGCGCGTGGCGGGCCTGTCGCCCATGTCGTTCGGGGCGGCGCTCACGCCGCTGGTTCAGGACGAGGCCGTGGCCGGCAATATCCTCGTCGGCCCGGCCGGCACTGAATCGCTCCTGGTGGCCGAGGCCGGGCAGCGCGCCGGCATCGCCACCCTGGCCGGCACCGATAACCTGGCGGCCCAGGCCGCGTTCTTCGCCGTCGCCGATCACTCCCTGCTCGGCGAGGATGTGTTTGCGGCCGGCGCGTACCTGGGACGGGCGCGGGCCCACCTGGCCAGCCTTCAGGCGCAGGACTGGATGCGGCTGGTCCTCATCGGCGCCATCGTGCTCGGGGCCCTGGCCAAGACATTCGGGATCGAGGTCCTGCCGTGAAAGTCCGTCTTGGGAACGTCCTCTCCACTTCGGTCGCGGTCGGCGTCGGCGTGTTGGCGTTGCTGGCCTATTTCGTCGACGGGCTGGCGGCTGTGCGCGTCCAGCTCCTGGCCTGGGGCGGTCTGCTGGCCGCCGTCGCCGTGCTGATCGGCGTCCTCAACCTGCTGCGCGTCCACACCCGCAAGATGACCGAGCAGACGCCCGGCTGGCCGTACAGCCTGTTCACGTTCCTGGGCTTCCTCCTGGCGCTGATCGCGGCCCTGGCCGCCTTCCTGCCCGGCCAGGGCGGGCCGACGACCAATATTTTCAGCCGCTTCCTGTTCCAACACGTCATCGAGGCGACCAGCGCGGCCCTCGCGGCGCTGCTGGTCTTCATCCTGATCTTCGCCGGCTACCGCCTGATGCGCCGCCCGCCGACGCTGGTGACGGTCGTCTTCCTCGTCACGGCGGCCGTGTCGCTCATCGCGATGGCGCCCGAGGTCGTCGGCCTGCCCGATTTCGGCCTGCGCGACCTGGGGCGGTGGTTGTCGCAGGTGCCGGCCGTCGCCGGCGCGCGCGGCCTGGCGCTGGGGATCGCCCTGGGCATCATCGCCACCGGCCTGCGCCTGCTGCTGGCGCTGGACCGCCCCTACGGGGACTAGCATGGCCGTCATCCGTTGCCCGCATTGCGGCAAGCCTAACCCGGACTTCGTCGAAACCTGCCAGTACTGCGAGCAGCCGATCAAGGATACGGAGTCGCCGGCGGCCGGCGAGGCCGCCCTGTCCGACGGCACGATCCGCAAGAGCCTGATCCTGCGCTGCCCCAACTGCGGCAAGCCCAACCCGGACTTCCTCAACCAGTGCCAGTTTTGCGACACGCCCCTGAAGTCGGCGGGCGCCGCCCAGACGCCTCAGCCCGGGCCGGAGTCCGAGCCGGCCGCCGACCTGCCGGACTGGTTGCGCGCCCTGCGCGGCGAGGCGGCCGCCTCCGACGCGCCGTTCACGCCGCCGGCTTCCGAGGCCACGCACGACTGGGAGTGGACCGGCGCGGGCGAGGCCGCGCCGGCCGGCGAGCCCGCCGGCGAGATTCCGGATTGGCTCAAGGGCGCTACGGGACCCTTCACCGGAGGCGAGCCCGGTCCGGCCCCGGCCGGCGAGGTGCCGGACTGGCTCAAAGGCACCGGCGCGCTGGCGTCAACCGAGCAGCCGAGCGAGCCCGTGTCCGACCAGGAGATCCCAGACTGGCTCAAAGGCGCCACCGGCGCCCTGACGCCGGAACCCGCGCCGGCCGGCGAGGTGCCGGACTGGCTCAAAGGCACCGGCGCGCTGCCGGTCGAGAGCGCGCCTCCTTCGGGTGCGCCCGACAAAGGCGCGCCGGGGGCCTCCACCGCCTTTGTCGAAGAGCCGGCCGAGCCGGCTTTAGGGGCCGAAACCCCGGACTGGCTGCGTGATCTCTCCGGCGGCGAGGCGGCGCCACCTGTCGGCCAGCCGGCCCTGTCAATGGAGGCCCCGCTGCCCGCCATCCTGCCCGGCCCGGAGGACGAGCCCGATTTCCTGAACAACCTGCGCGGTGCGGCGACGCCCGTCGTTGAAGAAGAACAGCCGGACTGGCTCAAATCGCTCGGCCTGTCTGAGACGCCGGTCCCGCCGACCGGGTCTGACGCTCCGGCGCTCGACTTCTCGGCCCCGGCCCCTTCCGCGGAAGAAGAGCCGGACTGGATGCGGACCCTGCGCGACGAGGCGGCCCCGCCGGCCGAGGCCGCGCCCGCCGAATCCGAGGCCGAGCCGGACTGGCTGACCGCGTTGCGCGCCGACACGCCCACGGCGGCCGAGAGCGCCCTCCCCGGAACCTCGCCCTTCGCCCTGGACCTGGGCGACCTCCCGCCCAGCGCCGAACCCGAGGCCGCGCCCGCGCCGGGCGGCGAGCCGGACTGGCTGGCCGCGCTGAGGCCGGCGGCGATGTCCCGGCCCGAAACCCCGGCGACGCCGGTGGAGGGCCTGGAGCTGGCCCAGGGCGAGCTGCCTTCCTGGCTGGCCGCCATGCGGCCGGTGGAAGTGGAGCGCATGATCGAGCCGGAAGCGGACGATTATGAAGAGAAGGTCGGCATCCTGTCCGGCATGCGCGGCGTGTTGCGCGCTGAACCCAGCGTCGTTCTGCCCGGCAAGAGCGCGGTCAACGTCCACACACTGCTCTACACCGAGGCGCAGGCTTCCCAGGCGGAAGCGCTGGCCGCCATGCTCCTGGGCGACAAAGCGACGGCGCCGGCCGGCCGGCGCAAAGCGCGCCTCGCCGTGCCATGGGAGCGCTGGCTGGTGACCGTCGTCATCCTCTTCGGCCTGCTGGCCCCGCCCCTGCTCCTGCCCAGCCTGTTCCCGCGGCCGACGCGAGCCGCGCCGGAGACGCTGGCCGCCTTCGAGGTCGTCGAGGGCCTGCCCGTGGACCGGCCGGTGCTGGTCGCTTTCGATTATGAGCCGGCCCACGCCGGCGAGCTCGGCCTCCTGGCCGACGCCGTGGTCGGCCACCTGGCGCGCCGCGGCGTGCCCCTGGTAGCCGTCAGCACCAGCCTCACCGGGGCCGGCGTGGCGCAGGAGGCGCTGGACCGCTTGACGGCGCAGAACGCCTACAGCGAGACCGTGAGCGTCATCAACCTGGGCTATCTGCCCGGCGGCCCGATCGGCATCCTGCAATTCAGCCTCGACGCCCGCGCGTCGTTCGCGGCCGACTTCCGCGGCGCGCGGTACGAGGACCGGGGCGGCCTGTGGCAGCTGCCCGTGCTGCGCGCCGTCAGCACGCTGGACGACTTCGGCGCCGTCGTGGTGCTGAGCGCCACGGCGGAGGGCGCGCGCGCCTGGATCGAGCAGACGCAGGGCCGGCCGACGCCCATGCTGCTGGCGGTGGGCGCCGGCGTCGCGCCGCTGGTGCGCCCTTACTATGAGGCGGAGCAGTCGGCGGCCCAGCCGCGCCTGGCCGGCTTCGTCGGCGGCGTGATGGGCGCCGCCCAATACGAGGCGCGGGCGGGCAGCCCGGTGTCGCCGTCGGCCGATTTCTTCTGGCAGATGCTGGGCGGCGGTCTGTGGACCAGCGCGCTCCTCCTGCTCTTCGGCAACCTGGCCCACGGCGCGCTCCAGGCGCTGCGCCGCTCGCGAACGAAGAGGAAGGCCTGATGTCGGCAGAACTGGTGGGCGTCGTCGTCGGTGCGCTGTTGAGCCTGATGGTGTTGAGCTACCTCATCGGCGACAACCCGCTGTACCGCGTGGCCGTGCACACCTTCGTGGGCGTGACCGCCGGCTACGTCATGGTTGTCGCCGCCGTGAACGTGATCTACCCGCAGCTCTTCCTGGCGCTGCTCGGCACGCTGACGCCCGAACGCCTGCTGCTCCTCGGGATCAGCTGGCTCCTGACCGTGCTGTTCGCGTTCAAGCTGTTCAACCCGCAGTCGGCCGTCGGCCGGCTGCCGCTGGCGTATCTGGTCGGGCTGGGCGCGGCGGTGGCGGTCGGCGGCGCGCTGACCGGCACGCTCGTCCCGCAGGTCGGGGCGACGTTCGTCTCGCTCCTGCCCGATCCGGCCCTGGCGGTTGACCCGCTGGAGCAGCTGGTCAGCGCGGCGGTGCTGCTGGCGGGCACGGTCTGCACCCTGGCCGTCTTCTGGTACGGCGGCCGGACGCTGCCCAACGGCAAAGTGGCCCGCCCGCTGCTGGTGGCGCCGTTCGCGCGCCTGGGCGAGGTCTTCGTCGGCCTGGCCCTCGGCGTGCTGTACGCCGGCGTGGTGGCCGGCAGCGTCGCCTACCTGGCCGAGCGCCTCAACGCCATCCTGACGGCCGTCGAGCAGTTGCTCCAGTAGCCGGCGCCGGAGTCCCGAGCCATGTCCGCCAACGCGTTCCGCCCTGAAACCATCCTGGCCGCCGACTTCGGCACCGCCTCCACGCGCGTCTCGCTTTTCGACGTGGTCGAGGGGACGTTCCGCTACATCGCCTCCGGCGAGGCGCCGTCCACCGTCACCCCGCCTTACTCGGACGCGTCGGAGGGCCTGCGGCACGCGCTGCAGGAACTGGAGGCGGTCACGGGCCGCGCCATGCTGGACGAGTCCGCGCGCCTGATCACGCCTGTCAACGACGACGGCCGCGGCTGCGACGTGTTTGTGGCCACGTCCAGCGCCGGCGCCCCGGTGCGCACCGCGCTGGTGGGCCTGTTGCCGGATGTGTCGCTCAAAAGCGCCCGGCGGCTGGCCGAGTCGTCGTACCTGACCGTGGTGGAGACGATCAGCCTGGTGGACCGCCGCCGGATGGAGCAGCAGCTGGACGCGCTGGTGAAGGCCCGCCCGGATGTAGTCATCCTGGCCGGCGGCACCGACGGCGGCGCCAGCCAGGCGGTGCTCAACCTGGCGGAAGTCGTCGGCCTGGCCTGCCTGCGTCTGCCGACCGATCCGCGCGTCCGCGTGCTCTTCGCCGGCAACAGCGCGGTCAAGGACAAAGTCGCCGAAGTCCTGGGCCATCTGGCGCTGTTCGCGCCCAGCCCCAACGTCCGGCCGGAGCTGGGCCGCGAGCTGCTCGACGGCCCGCGCGCCGAGCTGGCCCAACTGCTGAACGACCTGCGCGCCACCCAGATCGGCGGGCTGCGCGAGCTGGCGCACTACGCCGGCGGCCAGATCCTGCCCACGGCGCAGGCCGAGGGCCAGTTGATCCGCTTCCTGAACCAGACCGCCGGCTCGGCCAACGGCCTGCTGAGCGTGAACGTCGGGTCGGCCTCCACCTCGATTGCGGCGGCCTTCAACGGCGAGCTGTATCTCACCGTCGCCGCCGAGCTGGGCGTCGGCGTGAACGCGCACGGGACGCTGGCGGACGCGCCCGCCGAGCAGTTTACGCGCTGGTTGCCGTCGGCGCTGAGCGAGGCCGAGGTGCAGGCCTTCGGCCTGGAGCGCAGCCTCCACCCGCACACCGTGCCGGTCGACGCCGACGATCTGCAGCGCGAGTATGCCCTGGCGCGCCAGGCCCTGCGCGGCGCGCTGCGGCGGGCCCGCGCCCACTGGCCGCGCTCCGCGCCCGGCGCCCGCGCCGACCTGCTCCCGTATTTCGACCTGATCATCGGCGGCGGCGCGGCGTTGAGCCACGCCCCGCACGCCGGCGCGGCGGCCCTGATCCTGCTGGACGCCCTCCAGCCGACCGGCGTGGCCGACCTGTTGCTGGACCGCGCCCACCTGCTGGCGGCGCTCGGCGCCGCGGCCTACGCCAACCCGATGGCGGCCGTGCAGGTCCTGGAGTCGGGCGCGCTGATGCGGCTGGGGCTGGCCGTCTCGGCCGTCGGGCCGGCGCGCGACGGCGACACGGTGTGCACCGCGAAACTGGTGGACGCCGACGGCCGGGAGACGACGGCGGCCGTCAAGGCCGGCGCGCTCGAAGTGCTGCCGCTGCCGTCCGGTCAGAGCGGCCGGCTGACGCTCAAACCGCGCGCCGGCGTCGACGTGGGCTTCGGGCCGGGGCGCGCGCAGACCTTCGACGTCGCCAACGGCGGCGCGGTCGGCATCGTCATTGACGCGCGCGGCCGCCCGCTCAACCTGCCGAAAGATCCGGCGGCCCGCGCCGAACGCCTGCAACAGTGGCACTTCAAGCTGACCGGCGTCTGAAGCCGGCACTTTTCTTGCTCTCTATCGTCTGAAGTCTGCCGTCTGAACGCTGCTATGGCCTACATCCCCTCCACCAGCCACGTGACCCTGCTGGCGACGCTGCGCCGGGAGCGGACCCTCCCGGTCCCGGGCGAGGTGATCGTCCGGGCCGGCCAGCGCGTGGAGGCCAGCGACGTGGTGGCCCACGCGGAGGTCTCCACCGCTCACCGGCTGCTGGATTTCGCCCGCGCCCTGGGGCTGGCCGCCGAGAAGGCCGACGCCTGCCTGGTGAAACAGGAGGGCGAGCCGGTGAAGAAGGGCGAGGTCATCGCCCAGAAGTCCGGCCTGCTCGGCCGGCGCTCGGTGACCTCGCCGGTCGACGGCCGCCTGGTCATGGCGCACGCCGGCAAGGCGCTGCTGGCGGCGACCACGACGGTGGAGCTGCGCGCCGGGCTGCCCGGCACCGTCGTCAACGTCCTGCCGGGGCGCAGTATTTTGATTGAGACCACCGGCGCGCTGTTGGACGGGCTGTGGGGCAACGGGCGCGAGGACTTCTCGGTGCTGCGCCTGCTGGGCGAGGTGCCGGAGGCGCCGCTGGACCCGGCGCAGCTGGAATTGAGCCTGCGCGGCGCGATCCTGGCCGCCGGCTGCCTGGACTCGCCGGCTCCGCTCCGCGCCCTGGCCGAGGTCGGCGTGCGCGGCCTGATCCTGGGCAGCGCCCCGGCCGAGCTGGTGCCGGAGCTGGCGGCGCAGACGTACCCGGTGCTCATCACCGACCGGTTCGGCGTGCAGGGTTTTTCTCAGCCGGTCTTCAACTTGCTGGCCGGCAACGCCGGGCGCGAGCTGTGGCTGGACGCCTCGCCCCCCAACCGTTTCGCGGGCACGCGGCCGGAAGCCATCATCCCGCTGCCGGTGGGTCACGAGCTGCCGCCGCCGCCGCTGGAGGGCGAGCCGCTGAAAGAGGGCAAGCGGGTGCGCGTGCTGCGCGGCCCGCAGGCCGGCCGGGTGGGCACCATCCTCGGCCTGAGCGAGCGGCCGGTGTCGCTCCCCAACGGCCTGCGCGCCCCGGTCGCCGCCGTCGCCGTCGACGAGGGGCGTGGGTCGCGCCAGACCGTCACGGTCCCGTTCGCCAATTTGGAGCTTTTGGAGTAACCTACGGGGCCGTGCCGGCAGCCGGCCCGCTGTCTGGGTCAAAGGAGAGTGGCCATGGCCATGGATGATCCCAATCTGGAAGAAGAGGCGACGGCTGAAGAGACCTCTTCCAACCGGAATTTTCTGATCGCCGCCGCCGCGCTGGGCGTCCTGTTCGTCCTGACGCTGCTGTTCGTGGTGGGCTTTGTCGTCTTCGTGCGGCCCGGCCAGGTGGCGGCCAACCAGACGGCCGTGGCGCAGATCAACGCCACGAACGCCGTCATCCAGCAGACCAACGACGCCCAGTTGACCGAGGCGGCGCGGCCGACCAGTACGCCGACGTTCACCGAGACGCCGGTCCCCACCGCCACGGAGACGCCGGTGCCGCCGACGAACACGCCGCCGCCCACCGACACCGCGCCGCCGCCTACCGAGACGGCCACCGCGCCGACGCCGGAGGGCGGGGCCGAGGCGGGGACGCCCGGCACGCCCGGCACGCCGGAGGGCGCGGCGGCTACCGCCTCGCCGACGCGCCTGGGCGGGGCCACGGCCACCGGCACGCTGCGCACGGCGACGCCGATCGTGGCCGCGCTCACGCGCACGCCGGCCACCGCCACGGCGACGCCCACGCAGCTCTCCAACACCGGGTTCGCGGACGAGTTCGGGCTGCCGGGCCTGATCGCGCTGGCCCTGGGCCTGGTGGTGGTCGTCGTCGTCGTCCGCCGTCTGCGCACCAGTCTGCGCTAATCCGGCGCGCCAACCTTCCGGCCAGCGGGCGCAACGCCGCTGGCCTTTTTCTTTTGTCGCGATTGTTGGATAATACGTCACCGACATCCTGTTCGCTGGCCTGTCCCCTATGCCTGTGCCCTTTCAATCGACCCGGTCGTCCGACCGAGCGGCCATCCTGGAGGCGCTGGCGCGCGGCGAATGCGTCTCCCTGTTCGGCCTGAGCAACACCGGCAAGAGCCCGTTGCTGCGCACCCTGCCCGCCGCGGAGAACCTGGCCCGTTACCGGGCGCTGGCCGGCCGGCCCGGCGCGTTTGTGTACATTGACTGCAACCGGGTCGTGGAGCTGACCGCGCCGGGCTTCTTCGAAGTCGTGGTGCGCTCGCTGCTGGAGGTGCTGGAGGAGGACGCCGCCGCCGAGCCGCCGGCCGCGCTTATGCAGCACCTGCGCGAGCAGCACAACCGGATCACGACGGCCGGCTCGGCGTTCCAGGCGTCGCTGGCGTTCAACAACGCCATCTCGGAGAGCGTGGCGCAGCTGGGCCGCAACCTGGTGCTGCTGCTGGACGAGTTCGACGAGGTCTACGCCGCCCTGGAGGACCGCACGCTCCTTAACCTGCGCGCCCTCAAGGATAAATTCCAGGAGCGGCTGGCGTACGTCATCGCCACGGTCCGGCCGCTGTCCGATCCGGGGCTGCGCGGCGAGAACGAGTTCGCCGAGCTGTTCATGGCCAACACGCTGGCGCTGCGGCTGCTCACGCCGGACGACGCCCGCCAGGTGCTGGATGAGCTCGGCGGCCGGGCCCTGCCCGAGCCGCTGCGCCAGGCCGTCCTGCGCGCGGCCAACGGCCACTTCGGTCTGCTCAGCGCCCTGGCGCAGGCGGCCCAGCGCCACCCGCAGCTGCTGGCCGGCGACCCGAACGTGCGGGCGGAATGCCTCAAGCTCTGGAACCAGCTGCGCCCCGACGAACAACTCGCCCTGCGCGCGCTGGTGACGATGGCCGACGATGGCTTAAGCCCGCGCGACCGGGCGCGCCTGCAGACCTTCGGCCTGCTCACCGACGACGGCCAGCTCTTCTCCGACCTCTTCGCCGCCTTTGTCCGCAGCCAGGGCGCCGCGCCCGAGGACGAGGCGCTGGGCGTGCGCGTGGACGAGGACGCCGGCGAGGTGTGGGTGGAGGGCGTCAAGGTCACCGTCCTCACCGATCTGGAATACCGTCTGATGCGGCTGCTGTATCAGCGCCTGGACCGGCTGACGACCAAGGAGCAGATCGTGGAGACGGTCTGGGGCGGGCAATACCTGGACCGCGTGGACGACGCGCGCATCGAGAAACTGGTCAGCCGGCTGCGCGCCAAGGTGGAGCCGGAGCCGCTGCGCCCGCGTTACCTGCTGACGCAGCGCGGCCGCGGCTACAAACTGGTGAGCCGGCCCGTTGACAGCCGCGCCGAAGACGACGAACCCTGAGACGCGCCTTGAGAGGTGGCCCAGATGCGGAACCGGATTCTGGTGGTTGAAGACGACCCGGCCGTGCTCGAAGGGCTGCGCGGCCTGCTGGAGCTGGCCGATTACGACGTGCTGACCGCCGCCAACGGCCAGGAAGCCCTGGCCGTGCTCCAGCACACCACCCCCCATCTGATCCTGTCCGATATCATGATGCCGCGCCTGGACGGTTACGGGCTCTACACCGCCCTGCGGGCCCGGCCGGAGTGGATGGACGTGCCGTTCATCTTCCTCACCGCGCGCGGCGAGAAGGCCGACATCTACCGGGGCAAGGAACTGGGGGTGGACGATTACCTCGTCAAGCCGTTCGACGAGGCCGACCTGCTGATGGCCGTGCGCAACAAGCTCAGCCGCCGGGCCCAGCTCGACGCGGCGCGCCAGCGCCAGATCAACGACCTGAAACACTCCATCCTGACCACGCTCAACCACGAGTTCCGCACGCCGCTCACCCACATCGCCGCCTACCTGGAATTGCTGCGCGACACGGTGCCGGAGGCGCAATCCGACGAGTTCCGGCGCTTCCTGCAGGTGATCCAGACCGGCACCGAGCGCCTGCAGCGCATGGTGGAGGATTTCATCCTGCTGGCCGAGTTCAAGACCGGCGAGGCCCAGGCGACGTTCGAGAAGCGCCGCCAGCGCCTGGAGGAGCTGCCCAGCCTGCTGGCGACCGTCGTCGAGCAGCAGCGCCACGCGGCGATAGCCAAGGGTCTGGCGCTCAACCTGGAGCTGCCCGCCGAGCCGCTGCCCGCCATCCTGGCCGACCGCGAATACCTGGCCAACGCCTTCAAGCGGCTGGTGGAGAACGCGATCAAGTTCTCGCGGGCCGGGGACGGGCCGGTGTTGGTGGCCGCCGCGGCCGAAGCCGGCCAGGTGTGCGTCCGGGTGACGGACCACGGCCGCGGCATCCGGCCGGAAGAGCTGGACAAAATCTTCGATCTTTTCTATCAGTCCGAGCGCTCGCAACACGAGCAGCAGGGGATCGGCACCGGCCTGACGATCGCGCACGAAATCGCCAAAATGCACGGCGGCGCGCTGACCGCGGTCAGCGCGCCCGGACAGGGCAGCACGTTCACGCTGACCTTGCCGGCGGCGTCGTAGGGGCGCCCGGCCGTGCGCTACGCCGCCGAGCGTAGGGGGGAGGTCACGCTTCGGCGATCTTCTGACCGTAGGCCAGCAGGGCCGTCACCGTCGCCTCGTCGCGGCCCTCGGCATAGACCCGCAGTACGGGCTCGGTGCCGGACGGCCGGATCAGCAGCCACGAATCGTCGTCCATCACATACTTGACGCCGTCGAGCGCCTCCACCCTGGCGACGCTCAGGCCGCCGATGCCGGCCGGCGCATTCTCCGTTAGCCGCTGGACCATGTCTTTTTTGGACACGGGCCGCGCCAGGCGCAGGTCTTTGCGCGCGTAGCGCGCCGGCCCGTATTCCTTCAGCAGGCCGTCCACCAGCTCCTCGAGCGTGACGCCCGAGGCGGCCACCATCTCCAGGATGAGCAGCCCGAAGAGCACGCCGTCGCCTTCCGGGATGTGGCCCTTGATGCTGATGCCGCCGGACTCCTCGCCGCCGATGAGCACGTCCTGGGCCAACATGTAATCGGCAATGTAGTTGAAGCCGACCGGCGTCTCGTAGCAGGGCAGCCCGTAACGGGCCGCCAGGCGGTTGACCATGCGCGTGGTGGAAACGGTCTTCACAGCCGCGCCCGTCCAGCCGCGCTTCTCCACCAGATAGCGCAGGGTCAGCGCCATGATCTTGTGCGGGTCCACGAACTGCCCGCGCCCGTCCATGGCCCCGGTGCGGTCGGCGTCGCCGTCGGTGACCACGGCGAACGCGCCGTGCCCGGCGGCGATGGCGCCGGCCGTCGCCCCCAGGTAGCGCGCGATCGGCTCGGGGTGGACGCCGCCGAAGCCGGGGTTCATCTCGCCGCGGATCTCGAACACCTCGCAGCCGGTGCCCTGCAGCAGGCCCTTGATCGCCCCGCGCCCGGAGCCGTACATCGAGTCCACCACCAGCCGTTGCGGGTTGGCGGCGATGACGTCGAAGTCCACCAGCGTCCGCAGGTGGTCGGTGTAGGCCGGCATCGGGTTGAAACGCCGGATCAGGCCGGCGCTCACCGCTTTGTCGTAGTCCATCAGGTTCGGGCCGCGCGCGCGCGCCTCGTTGTCGTGCAGGAACACTTCCACGCGCCGGCACTGCTCGTTGAGGGCCGAGCCGCCAAAGGCGGCCTTGAGCTTGACGCCGTTGTAGCGCGGCGCGTTGTGTGAGGCCGTGATCATCACGCCGCCCGCGGCGCGGTGGTGCCGCACCGCGTAGGAGACGGCCGGCGTCGGCGCGTCGGCGTGGGTGAGCAGCACGGTCAGGCCGTTGGCGGCCAGCACCCGGGCGACCTCGGTGGCGAACCGGTCCGAGAGGAAGCGGGTGTCAAAACCGACCACCATGAGGCGGGGGTCATAATCGCCGCCGTTCGCGCCGCCCCAGTCCGGGGCCGAGACGGCGTCGGCGATGCCCTGGGTGAGCAGGCGCAGGTTTTCAAACGTGAAGGTCTCGGCGATGACGGCGCGCCAGCCGTCGGTTCCAAATTGAATGGTCATAAGCGTCCTATTCCTGCAGGTCCTCCAATTCCTGCGCGGCGCGCTCGGCGGCCGCGTTGGGCGTGGCGCGGCCGCGCAGCACGTCGTCGAGGGCCTGGCGTAACACCGGCCCCAACTGTTCCAGAATCGGGCGGGCCGGCCGCAACTGGGCGCGGGCGGCGACGGCGGCGGCGAGCGGCGCCGCGGGCGCCGCCTCCCAGCCGGCCAGCGCCGCCGCCCGGGTGGGCAGGACCTGCGCCGCCAGCGTCCAGGGGGCCAGACGGGCCGGATCCGTCAACCAGTCCAGCAGCGCCGCGGCGGGCGTGTAGTCGTCGCCCTTAGCCACCAGCGCCCAGCACCAGCCGTCGGCCAGGGTGAACGGTTGGCCGAGGCTGTTGGGAGGCAGGGCCGCCCCGGCCGTGCTCACACGGCCCGCTTCGGCCAGGTACCATTGCGCCGTGGTCACGGCCAGGGTCGCGCGCCGCTCGCGGAACACCTGCCAGGTTTCGTCTGGACCCGCGTAGTCCAGCGTCGAGAGCGGCAGGACGCCGGCGCGCTGATTGACCTGCCAGGCGCTGAGCGCCAGGGCCAGCCGGCCCGCCTCCAGAGTGACGCGCCCGGCGTCATCGGTCAGCCTCCCGCCCAGCGCCAGGTACTCGTTCAGCACGGTCAGCCCGGCCGCCTCCGCGCCCGGAAAGATCAGCGTGCCGGTCACGATTTCAGACCAGCGCATGGGCGCGACGGGATAGAGATCGGTGTTGTAGACCAGCAGGCGCGCGTCGGCCGCGAACGGCGCGCCCAGCCATTGGCCCTGCACACGGCTCATCGCCTGGGCAAACGGGTAGCTGTCGGTGTAGACCTCCCGCCGCGCCCAGCCATCGAGCGGGACCAGGGCATCCGCCTGCGCGGCGGCGGCCAGATCGTCCGCCGTCAACGCCACCAGGTCCGGGAGCGCCGCCGGGGCCGTATCGTAGGCCGCCAGCAACGACCCGAGCAGGCCGCTGGGGCCGGCGAGGGTTTTGAGGCGCACCTGCACCGTCCAGCCGGGATGGGCGGCCTCGAACTCGGCCAGCTGCTCGGCCAGCACGGCGCCGCCCGGAAGACGGGCCTCCGGCGCAAACTGGGGCGGCAGCCAGAGGACCAGGCGGTGCCCGGACACGTCGGTGGAGGTCGGGGTGGGCCGCCGGGCCGGCGTCACCGTGACTGGCGCCGTTGGGGAGACCGCCGGCGGCGAGGAGGCCGGCCAGGCGCAGCCGGTCAGCAACGCCAGGAGGCACAGCCAGACGGCAAGCCGGGACATGCGCCGGAGTATAACGCGGCCCTGTGGATTTGACACCCCTCCCTGCCTCGGCTACCATCCTTTTGATGACCCTGCCGCTCCCCTTCACAACCGAGCCCGGCGGCGAGACCTGGACCGTCAGCGACCTCAACCGGTATGTGCGCCAGAGCCTGGAAGCGGATGACCGTTTGCAGGACCTGCGCGTGCGCGGCGAGATCACGGGCTTCAAGGCCTACCCCTCCGGCCACTGGTATTTCTCGCTCAAGGACAGCAACGCGCAACTCGATTGCGTGATGTGGCGCGCGCGCGCCGAGCGCCAGCGCTACCGCCCGCGCGACGGCGACGCCGTGGAGGCGCTGGGGGCGGTGACGCTGTACGAGGCGCGCGGCAAATACCAGCTCGACGTGAGCAGCCTGGCGCCGCAGGGCGAGGGCGCGCTCTACCGCGAGTTCGCGCGCCTGAAGGCCCGCCTGGAGGCGGAGGGCCTGTTCGACGCCGCGCGCAAACGTCCGCTGCCCGAGCGCCCGCGGCGGCTGGGGCTGGTCACGTCCCCGGCCGGCGCGGCCCTGCGCGACATCCTCAACGTGCTGCGCCGCCGTTCGCCGCTGGCCGAGGTGCTCCTGGCGCCGACGGCGGTGCAGGGCCCGGACGCGCCACGCGGGATCGTGGCCGCTTTGCAGCGGCTGGGCGAATTGCCGGAGGCAATTCGCCCGGAAGTTATCTTGGTCGCCCGCGGCGGCGGGGCGCTGGAGGACCTGTGGGCCTTCAACGATGAGGCCGTCGCCCGCGCCATCGCCGCCTCGCCGGCGCCCGTGATCAGCGGCGTCGGCCATGAGACCGACTTCACCATCGCCGACTTCGTCGCCGACCTGCGCGCGCCCACGCCGTCGGCGGCGGCCGAGCTGGTGACGCGCTTTTCAGCCGACGATTGGCGCGCCGAGGTGGACGCCCTCACCGAGCGCGCCGGGGAGGCGCTGGCGTCCGGCCTCGCGGCGCGGCGCGCCGCGCTGGAGCGGCTGCAGGCCCGTCTGGAACGGCTCTCACCCGCCGGCCAGCTGCAGCTGGCCCGCCAGCGCCTGGACGATCTGGAGGCGCGCGCGGCGGTCGCCGTGCGTCATCAACTGGCGCTGGCCCGCGAGCGCCACAACCGCCTGACCCAGGCGCTCAACGCCGTCAGCCCGCTGGCCGTGCTCGGCCGCGGTTATGCCATCGTCCGCCGGCCGTCCGGGGACGTCATCCGCCGCGCCCGGGAGGTGCAGGCGGGCGAGGCGTTAGTCGTCCGCGTCAGCGACGGCGAATTCGGAGCGACCGCCACAGGAGCCCACTCATGAGCCCAAAGAGCAAGAAGGTCAAGGAAGCCGCGCCCGCGGGGGGCGACGTCGAGGCGCTGTCGTTTGAAGCCGCATTTGAAGCCCTGGAGGCGGTCGTCGCCCGGCTGGAGAGCGGCGAGCCGGCCCTTGAAGACGCGCTGGCGCTGTATGCGCGCGGGCAGGCGCTGGCAGCCCGCTGCGGTCAACTGCTGGACCGCGCCGAATTGCGCGTCCGGGCGCTCACGCCGGAAGGGACGCTGGCGCCGTTCGAGGCCGGCGAGGCCGAGGGTTAGCGCATGGCCGACTTCGTGATGGAGATCGCGGCCAACCGCGTCCTGTGGGCGGGCTTCGGCGCCTGGCTCATCGCCCAGATCATCAAGCCGCCGCTGCATTACCTCACCAGCCGCGAGTGGAGTTGGGGGCTGTTGCTCAGCGCCGGCGGCATGCCGTCGTCGCACTCGGCGCTGGTGATCGGCACGACCATCGCCATCGGTCTGCAGGAGGGCTTCGACTCGGCCGTGTTCGCCATCGCCTGGGTGGTGTCGATGGTGGTGGTGTACGACGCGACCGGCGTCCGGCGACAGGCCGGCGACCACGCCCGCATCCTCAACCTGATGATCGATGAGTTGTTCACCGGCCATCCCCTGGCCGAGAAAGAGCTCAAGGAACGCCTGGGCCACACCCCGCGCGAGGTGGTCGGCGGCATCCTGCTGGGGCTGGTGACCGCCCTCCTGGTCGTCCGGTGAGCTCTAACGTCTGAGCCGCCGCAGCGCCATCTCCGGCAGTTGCCGCGCCTCCGGGCTGCGCAGCGCGTAGGCGGCGGCCCAGAAGACCGCGCCGCCCAACCCCACGCCGCCCAGCCCCACGATCCACACCGACCAGCCAGACGAGGCCGCCGCCCAGCCGGCCAGTGCCACCCCCATCAACGCCGTCGCCAGCGCCGTGCGCCACAGCCCCGGCCAGACACGGTCCAGCGCCAGGCCGCCCAGCCGCCGGCGCATCAGCCACGCCAGGCCCAGCATCTCCAGCGTCGTCGCCAGGGTGTTGGCCAGCGCCAGGCCGGCATGCGCGGGCCAGCCGGCGGCCGTGAACAGGGCGGCCAGCGCAAAGTTCAGGGCCACGTTCAAAAGCATGGCCGTCGCCCCGATCCAGACCGGCGTCCAGGTGTCCTTCAGCGCGTAATAGGCGCGGGCGACGATCTCCACCACCGAGTGGCTGGCCAGGCCGAGGGTGTACATCGCCAGCGGCCAGGCCACCAGCGCCGTGGAGACGGCGTCGAACTGGCCGCGCTCGAAGAGCAGGGCCACCACCGGCCGGGCCAGGATCAGCAGGCCGACCGTGGCCGGCAGCGTCAGGAACAGGATCAGGCGCAGCGTGTCGGCCAGGCTGGCGCGCATGGCGGCCACCTCGCCGCGCGCCGCCATCGCCGAGAAGGCCGGCAACGCGGCGATGGCGATGGCCTGGGCGATAATCACCTGCGGCATGGTGAAGATGCGCCAGGCGTAATCCAGGGCGCTGGCCCCGCCCGGGAGATACGTCGCCAGCGCCGTGTTCACCAGAAAGTTAAGCTGGACGGCGGCCACGCCGAGCAGGCGCGGCCCCATCAGGCGGATCACTTCCCGGACCGCCGGGTTATCGAGGCCGAACGCCGGCCGCAGGCGGACCTGGGGCAGGCCGCGCAGACCGGGCGCCTGGATGAGCAGGTGCAGCCCGGCGCCCAGCACCGCGCCCCACGCCAGGCCGTAGATGCCGAGCGTCGGCGTCCACACGACCAGACCGAAGATCATGCCCAGCCAGTAGAAGGTCGGCGCCAGGGCGGGCAGCAGGAAGTGCTGGTGGGCGTTGAGCAGGCCCATCAGCAGGCCGCTGACGCCGAAAAGGGTGGGCGCGATGAGCAGGATGCGCAGCAGCGCGACGGCCAGCGCCGCCTCGTCCGGCGCCAGGCCGGCGGCGACCACGCGGATAACCTGGGGCGCGAAGACCGCGCACAGGGCCGAGGCGGCGGCCAGGACCAGGGCCACCAGCGTTAGCACGCCGCTGGCCAGCCGCCATGCGCCCGCCCGGTCCTCGCGCGTCAGGAAGCCCGTGAAGGCCGGCACAAAAGCCGACGCCAGCGCCCCGCCTGCCACCAGGTCGAACAGGATGCCGGGCACGCGCTGGGCGGCCGTGAAGGCGTCCAGGACGCGGCTGGTGCCGAAGGCGTCCGCGATCAGGACCTGGCGGACCAGGCCGGTCAGGTTGCTCAACAGAAAAGCCGCCATCACCGTCATGGCGGCTCGCGTAATCTGGCGCTGGCTGGTGTCCACGCCGGGATTATACTGCCCCCGGCGGCCGGTCGGCCCATCGGGCGCGCCGGGTCCGTGCGCCAGCGCCCAGAATCGCGAGAGCCGGGGACGCCGACCCCGGCTCTCTCAAGGAGGAGAAGAAGAGTTATGCCCTTCTGGACGTTAGAATAGCATAGCCCCCCCGAATCAGACTTGTTCTATCCCCTACGCGAAACCTACGCTCTCCCTACGCCCGCCATGAAATAGGACTTAAGGGGCAGAGCCAGCCCGGCGCGCGGCCAATCGGCCGCTTCAGACCATGCCGGCTTTGACCTCCGCTGAGAATGCGCGGCAAAAGTCGCCCGGGCGCCAGACGGCTTTACTACGGCTTCTCGCCGCGCGCCACGCGCGCCTGGATTTCATCCAGGACCGGCAGACAGTCCGCCACGCTATCCACCACAAAGTGCGCGCCGGCCCGGTAGAGCCGTTCGTAGGCCGGCTTGAGCCGGGCCTGGCGCGCCTCCGGGGTCAGGGCCGCCACCTCGGACTCCGTCAGCCCGACCTCGTTGCCGGTCAGCGCCACACCCACCGCCCACATCCCGGCGTTCAGGCCTTCCTCGATATCCGGCGCCGTGTCCCCAATCTTGACCAGCGCCTCCGCCGGGTAAGCGCCCAGGCGCTGCGCATTCTGGAAGCACATCCACGGCGCCGGGCGGCCGGCGGGCACGTCGGTCGAGCACACCCACTCATCGGGCGCGTAACCCCGTCTGGCGGCCTCGGGGACGAGCGCCGCCATCATCTCGCGCGTGTAGCCCGTCGTCGAACCGATCTTCAGCCCGCGGCGGCGCAGCTCGGCCACGGTCTCCGCCACGCCCGGGATCGGGTCGGCGAACTCGGCCAGGCACGCCACCTGTAAGGGCACAAACTCGGCGAACAGGGCGTCCCCATCGGCCTCGGTCCAGGGCCGGCCATGCACGGCCTGCCACTGCGCGGCCACGGCCGGCATCTGCGCGATAGCGCGGATGTGGTCGCGCTTCATCAACCCCATCGGGCCGCGCGCCTGCTCGAGGGTGATGTCCACACCCCGATTCTTGAAGACGTGGATGAACACGGCCGCGGGCGAGAAACAGCCGTAATCCACGGTCGTGCCCGCCCAGTCGAAGAGGACGGCTTTCAGGGGGCCGCGATACGCGCGGCGAAAGAAGAATTCCACGGGCGCGCTCACGTCAGCGGCAGCGGCAGGCCCATCTCGACGAGCGTCTCGCGGATGGCGGCCAGCAGGGCGCGCACGTCGGCGACGCCCAGCCGCCCGAGGCTGCCAATGCGGAAACAATCGGCCTGGCTGAGCTTGCCGGGATAGATCACGTGGCCTTTGTCGCTCAACAGCCGGTAGAAGGTGTCGAACTTGAAAGCCGGGTGGTCCGGATAATGGAACGCGGTGATGATGTAGCTCTGGTGCCTGGGCGCCAACAACGGGCGGAAACCGAGGTCGCGCATCCCGGCCACGAGCGTCGCATGATTGCGGCGGTAGCGGGCGCCGCGCGCCGCCACGCCGCCCTCGCCCTCCAGCTCGCGCAGGGCCTGGTCGAAGGCCAGCAGGGCGTGGGTGGGCGGCGTGAACCGGAATTGTCCGTCCGCCTCCAGGCCGCGCCACTGCGCCACCAGGTCCAGGCTGAGGGTGCGCGCGCGGCCCTCCGCCTCCACCAGCGCCGCGCGCGGCGCAATGGCGAAGGCAAAGCCGGGCACCCCCTCGAGGCATTTGTTGGCCGACGACACCAGAAAATCGATCCGGCTCTCGACGACGCTCAACGGCACGGCGCCGAAACTGCTCATCGCATCCACCAGGTAACAGCGGCGGCGGCGGGCCGCCACGGCGCCGATCGCGTCGATGGGATTGAGCAGGCCGGTGGTGGTCTCGCAGTGGACGACGGCGACGTGCGTGAGGGCGGGATCGGCGGCCAGGGCCGCATCCACAGCCGTCGGGTCGGCGGGCTGGTCCTCGGCATAGTCCAGGGTGACCGACTCGATCCGGTGCGCGGCCGCAATCTGGACCAGGCGCCGGCCGTAGGCGCCGTTGACGACCACCAGCACCCGGCCGGCGGCCGGGACGACCGAGGAGAGCACGGCCTCCAGGCAGAACGTGCCGCTGCCCGGCATCAGGACCGCCGTGTGCGTGCGGGCGTCGGCGCCGGCCAGCGCCACCAGACGGCGGCGGATGTCGCGGACGATCTCGACGAACTCGGCGTCGCGCGAGCCCAGGTCGCGCAGCATGGCCTGTTTGACCGTGCGGCTGGTGGTCAGCGGTCCGGGCGTGAACAGGGCTTTGTCACGCCAGGGGGAAAGCATGGCGAAAGTTTCAGGCCGGTCGGTGTTCATGGGTGATCGTCGGACGGCCCGTGGCCGTTCGGGGCCATGACCCAGCAGGCGTGCGGTGGGAAGGAGATGGTATAGGCCTGGCCGACCTCCGGCAGCCGCAGCTGGCGCTCGTTGAACAGGTCCAGCGTGATCGGCGTCTCGCCGTGCTGGAGCTGCACGCGCACGATGGCGCCCAGGAACTGCACCGATGTCACGACGCCGGGCAGCCGGTTTTCGCCGCCGGCCTCGCCCAGCCGCAGCTCCTCCGGCCGCAGCATCAGCACGACGCCGGCGCCGGCCGGACGTTCGAGGGGGGCCGGCGTGGCGAACACGGCGCCGTTGTGCCGCACCGTGCCGGCGGCCGCATCCACCACCGTGCAGGCCAGGCGATTGAGGGTGCCCACAAACGAGGCGACGAAGGCCGTCCGGGGGTAGTTGTAGACCTCGAAGGGCGTGGCCACCTGCTCGATGGCGCCCTTGTTCATCACCACCACCCGGTCGGAGATCGACATGGCCTCTTCCTGATCGTGCGTGACGAAGACGGTCGTGATGCCGAGCTCGCGCTGGATGCGGCGGATTTCGCCGCGGACCTCGGCCCGCACTTTAGCGTCCAGGGCGGAGAGCGGCTCGTCCAGCAGGAGCAGCTCCGGCTGGATGGCCAGGGCGCGCGCCAGGGCCACACGCTGCTGCTGGCCGCCGGAGAGCTGATACGGGTAGCGGCCGGCGAAATCGCTCAGGCGCACCAGTTCCAGCATCGCGCGCACGCGCCGGTCGATCTCGGCCCGCGGCCGGCCGGCCACGGTCAGCCCGAAGCCGATATTGCCGGCCGCCGTCATGTTCGGGAACAGCGCGTAGGACTGGAAGACCATGCCGATGTTGCGGCGGTTGGGCGGGACGGCGGTGAGATCGCGCCCGTTGACCGTGATCTGGCCGGCGGTGGGCGTCTCGAAGCCCGCGATCATGCGCAGGACCGTGGTCTTGCCGCAGCCGCTCGGCCCGAGGAACGAGACAAATTCGCCGCGCTCGACGGTCAGGGAGAAATCCTGGACGGCGGCGGCGCCGCCGAAGGCCTTGTGGATGTGGGTGAGTTCGAGGAAGGCCATAGGGACTCAGCGGACCGCCGCCGCCTGGCTGGCGTCCCGGCTGCCGCGGGCGAAGACATCGATGAGGGCCAGCGAGGCCCAGGTGAGCGCGTAGCTGATGATGGCCAGCGCCGCCGGCTCGTAGGCGCGGAAGTTGCCGAGCTGGGCCATGTACGGGCCGAAGGCCGGACGGGCCAGGAAGACGGCCAGGATCAGCTCGCCGATGACCGTGGCGAACGTGATCAGCGCGCCGCTGATGACGGCCCCGCGCAGATTGGGGAAGACGACGCGGAGCAGGATGGCCGGCCAGCCGGCCCCCAGGCTCTGCGCGGCCTCGGTCAGCGCGCGCACATCCAGGGCGCGTAGGCCGGCGTCCACGGCCCGGTACATGTACGGCAGGGTGATGACGATGTAGCCGCCGACCAGCAGGAGATCGGTGGTGGCCGGCGAGCCGGTGAGGGCCAGCGGCGGCCGGCTGTAGGTGCGGATCAGGCCGAAGACCAGCACCACGGCCGGGATGACGAAGGGCAGCAGGGTGATGAACTCGATCACGGGCCGCCACTGCGGCAGTTTGAGGTGCACCCAGTACGCGGTGGGCACGATCAGCAACAGGCTGAAGACGATGGTCAGCGTCGCGCGCTGGACCGAGAACGTGAACGTCTCCAGGAACTTGGCGTCGGCGAAAACCAGCTCGTACGCCTTCAGGCTGAGCACGCCCTTCTGCGCGCGCAGGGAGAAATCCAGCGTGCCATAGATCGGCAGCAGGAAAAACAGCGCGCCGAGCAGGACGATCAGCCAGGCGGCCCAGTTGGCGCGTTTCATTTCAGCCACTTCTCCGACTGGCGTTGCAGGGCCGAATAAGCGGCCAGGCAGACGGCCATGATGGCGATCATGCCCAGCACCATGGCGTAGCCCAGGCCGGGGTTGCCGAGCACATCGCCGCGGATTTGCGCGCCGATCAAGATGGTCACCAGCGTGATCGTGCCGCCGGTGAGCGCCTGGGCGGTGGCGTACGCGCCGAAAGCGTTGCCGAAGAGCAGAATGACGGTCCCCAGCAGGGTCGGGGTGAGGATCGGCAGGGCGACGTGCCGCCAGTACTGCCAGGGGGTGGCGCCCAGCCCCTCCGCCGCCTCGCGCCACTCGCGGCGCAGGCTCTCCAGCGCCGGGACCATGATCAGGATCATCAGCGGCAGCTGGAAGTACATATAGGCCAGAAACAGGCCGGGCAGGGTGTACAGGTTGAAGCCCAGGCCGTACAGGTCCAGGCCCGCCTCGTTTTTGAGGAAGGCGGTCACGAACCCGGTCCGGCCGATGGTGGCGATGATGGAGAAGGCCAGCGGCACGCCGCCGAAGTTGGCGGCCAGCCCGGAAAACGTGAGGATGGCGGTGCGCAGGGCGCGCGGCAGACGCCCGAAGGCCACGGCGTAGGCCAGGCCGAAGCCGAGCAGGGCGCCGCCGCTGGCGGTGAGCAGACTGAGCGAGAGGGAATTGCGGTACGCGTTGACGATGACGGGCGTGTTCAGGCCGGCCAGGTTGTCCAGCGTGAACCGGCCGCGCGCGTCGAGCAGGCTGCCGCTGAAGAGCGTCAGCGACGGCAGCAAGATAAAGGCGACGGCGAAGAGGCCGAAGGGGACCAGGCCCAGCCAGTCCCAGGAGAACTGCAGCCGGACGCGGACCGCCGGCGCGGGGAGCGGTTCAGCGAGTGAAGCCATGGCGGCGGACAGACGGACGGGAGCGGAGTGGGCTCCGCCCCGTCCGTCCGGAGCACGCGCAGCCGCGGCCGGTTACGGCGCGGCCTGGATGTCTACGCCGACGACGCGGTCCCACTCGGCCTTGATCTTTTCGCGCGCAACCGAAAGCTGGTCCACGCTCGGGATGACGGCATTCTCCATGACGCCCTTAGCCGGCATGCGGTCCAGCAGGTCCTGCGGGATGACGCCGCGGTTGTTCATGTCCGCGAAACGGGCGGGCACACAGTAACCTTTCATCCAGATCTTCTGACCCTCGTCCGAATACAGGAATTCCTGCCACAGACGGGCGGCGGCCGGGTTGGGTGCATAGGCGCTCACCGCCTGCAGATACCAGCCGCCCCATGAGCCGGAGGCGGGATACACGATCGCGACGTCCGGGTTCCCGGCCAACTGCTCCTTGGCGGCCAGCGACAGGTAGTTCCACGAGGCGACGACGATGGGGGTTTCACCCTTGGCAAAGGTGCCGCTGGTGGCGATGACGGGCAGCAGGTTGCCGGCCTCGTTCATCTGCTTGAAGAACTCCAGACCGGGGGCGACATCATCCAGCGAGCCGCCGTTAGCCAGCGCCGCGGCGTACACCGTCTGCGCCGCCTGGTTGCTGGCGCGCGGGTCGCCCGGGATCGCCACCTGGCCCTTGTATTGGGGATCGAGCAAATCGGCCCAGTCCTCAGGCACGTCGCTGACCACCTCCATGTTCACCTGGAAGGTGAGCACGCCGCCGTAGTCCGAGTAGTAGTAACCTTCCGGGTCCTTCACGCCCGCGATGCTGTCAAAGCCTTCCACTTTGTAAGGCGCGATCAGGCCTTCTTCTTTGGCGGCCGGGCCGAAAGCCACGCCGACGTCAATAACGTCCGGGGCCTGCGGGCCGCCGCTGTCCTTGTTGGCGCGGATGGCCTCCAGTTCGTCGGCCGAGCCGGCCTCCGGGTTCAGTTCGTTCACGGCGATGCCGTACTTGGCCTTGAACGTGTCGATCATCTCGCCATAGTTGCACCAGTCGCGCGGCAGGGCGATGGTGTGGAGGTTGCCCTCGGCCTTGGCCGCCGCGATCAGGGCCTCCATCCCGCCGCCCTCGGCCGCGGATTTGACCGTGGACCAATCGACATTGGTGACGGGAATGGAATCCCCCGGCGCGGCGGCCGGGGCGCAGGCCGCCAGCAGCGTGGAGGCCAGGGCGACGGCGGCGCCCAGGCGCGTGACCAGACGTGACTTCCAGGACATTTTCTTCTCCTCAGCAGGATGCAGGATCGCCCACATGCAATCGCCGCGCCGCGCCAGGCTGCGCCAGCGCTTCACAAGCGCGCTTCGACTTTGCGGATGGGCAACGGATTGCCTATTTCTGCCACGCTCACGTCAAGCCAGTTTCAACCGAGTCGCAAGGGCGCTTAACGGAGCGGGCCGGTCATGGGCTGCGCGGCTCCAGGCGCGTCCGGGCGGCCCGCATGACGCGCGCGCGGCGCCGCATCACGACCCGGTACTGGTCGAGCAGGCCCTCGAAGGTCTCCTCCCAGGTGTGGGCCAGCGCATGCCGCCGCCCCGCTTCCCCGAAAGCCCGGGCCAGATCGGGGTAGCGCAACAACCGGCGGACCTGTTCGGCCAGGTCGGCCGGATCGTGGGGATCGAAGAGCAGGCCATGCCGGTTGTGCTGGAGATGGTCCAGCGGGCCGCCTGAGTTCGCGGCGACGACCGGCAAGCCGGAGGCCATGGCCTCCAGCACCACGTTGCCGAGCGTCTCGTTGGCGGCGGGGAAGACAAAGACGTCCGCGGCGGCGTAAGCGGCGGCCAGGTCCCCGCCGCGCAGATAGCCGGTGAAGACCGTCGGCGTCCCCGCGAACAGGGCCTCCAGCGCGGGCCGCGCCGGGCCGTCTCCGACGATCGCCAGCCGCGCGCCGGGGTTCTGGTCCAGGACCGGGCGCAGCCAGTCCACGCGCTTCTCCGGCGAAAGCCGCCCGACGTACAGGAGCAGCGGTGTGCCTGCCGCCGGGGCGCCCAGGCGCGCGCGCCAGACGGCCTCGCGGCGCTGCGGCTGGAAACGCTCAGCGTCCACCCCGCGCCCCCAGACCCGGACGCGCCGGAACCCGCGCCGTTGCAGTTCGCGCTGGGTGTGCCGCGACGGGCACAGGTTGAGATCGGCGAAGCTGTGCACGCCGCGCAGAAAAGCCCACAACACTGGCGCCGCCCAGGCCAGCCCCCACCGCTCGGCAAAACCCGGCAAGTCGGTGTGATAGGACGCCACCACCGGCACGCCCCGCAGCCGCGCCCAGGCCAGCCCGGACAGCCCGAGCGAGACCGGGTTGAGCACATGGACAATGTCCGGCTGGAAACGTCCCAGGCTCTGGTCCACATTCGGCGGCGGCACCAGCGTCAGCTCCCGATACAACGGGAAACGCAGGCCGGGCAGGCCGATCACCGGCGTCGCCGCATAACGGGGCGGGCCGCCAGCCGGGGCGATCAGCAGGCTCTCGTGGCCGCGCGCGGCCAGATGCTCTAGCAAATGGCAGAGCGTGTTGACGATGCCATCCACTTTTGGCAGAAAGGTTTCGGTGAGCAGGGCGATGCGCACGGCGAGGTCACCCGGCCAGGTGGAGGCCGACCGCAGTCACCAGGAAACCCACCAGCGCGCCGGCGGCCGTTTGCCCGGGCGTGTGCCGCCGCAACTGCACCCGCGCCCAGGCCACGGCCGGCGCCAGCGCGGCCGACAGCGCCGCCGCCGGCCCGAAGACCGCCAGGCAGATCGCCACCAGGCTGGCCACCGCCGCCGTGTGCAGGCTGATTTTCCAGGCGAGGGTGATGAGCATCAGCGCCGCCGCCTGCGCCGCCAGCGCTCCGACCAGGCCGCGCAATAAGGGCGGCGCGCCCCCTAGCGTCAGGACCAGCCAGCTCGCCGCGCCGCAGACGGCCGTCATGAGGTAGGGCCGATAACGCTGGGTGCGGACGCGCAGATCATAATCGGCGACGGCGCCGCGCCGCACCAGCCAGGCCACGTAGCCCATCGGCGGGCAAAGGGCCATCAGCATGGCGGCCAGGGCCCAGCCCCAGGCGCCCGGGGTCGCCAGGCGGCCGGCCGCAAGCGCGAGCCCGGCGGCGGCGACGGCAGGCGGGCTGAAGATGATCGACAGCCAGCGCGCCGCCCCGTCGAGGTCCACTATGCGATAAGCCGTCTCAAAGTTGCGGCTCGATTCCATGGCTGTCCTTTCGAGATCCCGGCTCCGGCGACCAATAGCCCCAGTCACTGCGCCGCAGCGCCGGCGGCAGTACGCCCAGATACAGCAGTGTGCAGCGCGCCAGCGAGTGCGCGAGTTTGCGCGCCGCGCCCCTCCGCAACCGCCGGTGGTCGCGGGCGTAGACCACCAGCTGCGGCGCAAAGCGGAGGCGGTGGCCGCGCCGGGCCAGCCGCCAGCCGAATTCGGAGTCCTCGTTGCAGCTCAACTCGAGGTCAAAGCCCCCGACCTCCCAGAAGGCCCGGGCCGGCACCAACAGGTTGGAGCCGGACACGGCCGGGATGCCGAGCCTGTCCGCCAGCCGCTGCCCGGCGGTCACCACCTGGTAGTAGCGCGCAAACCGGCCATCCGCCGACAACTTGGGGCCATACAGCGCGTCGGCGCCGCTGATGGCGGCCAGGCGCTCGAAATAGTCCGGCGCGAAGACCACATCGGCGTCGGTGAACAGCAGCCAGGGCGAGCCGGCGGCCTCCGCCCCGATCTGGCGGGCCTGCGTGACGTTGGCCTCGCGCACGATGACGCGCGTGCGCCGCGGGCGTTGCTGGCGCAGCCAATCCGCCGTGCCATCCGTGCTGGAGTCCACCACGAGCAGGTGGATCGTCTCCGGCACCGACGCCAGGAAGGCGGGCAGGTTGGCCCGCTCGTTGCGCGTGGGCAGGACCAGAGTCAGGTCGCTCAGATTCATCGGGTCAACCAGTGGCGACGGGGCAGGCCGCGGCGGCGCATGACGTTTGGGCGCGGGCGCGCAACGTTGCCGTGGTTATGGCCCGGTCCGGGCCGCCTGCCAGGCCGCCAGCCCCATCAGCGCCTGCTGGGCGCCGGCGGGCAGCGCGGCGGCGGGCGCACTCGGGTTATGGGAGGGGCCGCGGCCGGGCCGGACGCGCGCCGCGCGCCGATGTCGACCCAGGGGGGCCGTCCAGAGGTCAAGCCGACGGATTGGTTTCATGCTGAGTTCAGGATAGTGACCCGAGGTTAAGCAACGCTCAACGTAAGCCCAAAGTCATTTGCGCGAGGGGTATTGGACGATGGTGCCGCCGGCGTGCAGCTGCCCGGTCAGTCGAGCGGCCAGGGCGGGTGGTTCAAGCTCCCTTAATTTGACAGCTGTCACCGAAAAATGAGGACGCCCGCCGGCCGGCCTCAGCGGGTTGCCGGCTAAGATAGGTCTGGTCGACTCTGGATGGGGCGAAATCCGCTGGCGCTTGCAGATCACGGCGCCCGGCGTCCACCTGATGGTGTTGACAACACCCCTGCTTATGAGGCGCGTCTTTCACGCCGGCGACTGGCGCCTGCAAGCCGCCGCATAAGTTTCACAGGGCGGCGATGACCTACTGGGACCGTCTGGCGCGCCTGTATAGCGACCTCGGCCGGGCCGATTTCTGGTTCCGGCATCGTCTGCGCCTGCTGGATGGCGTCTGCGGGCGCGCGCTGGAAGCCTGTTGCGGCGGCGGTCAACTGGCGGCCGAACTACGCCGCCGCGGCGTGTCGGTCTGCGCCCTCGACCTCTCGCGCCCGATGCTCCGGCTCGCGCAGCGGGCGCTGGCCGGGGCCGGCGCGCCGCCCGGCGACGTGCTGCAGGCCGATGTGACCCGGCTGCCCTTCGCCGAGGCGAGCTTCGATTTCGTCATCGTCACCGGCGCGCTGGGTCTCCTCCCACGCCGGGCGCAGCAGGCCGCCCTCGGAGAGCTGGCGCGCGTGTGCCGGGGGGAGGTCCGGCTGCTGGAGCCGGTGGAACGACAGCCCGGCCTGTACCCGGGCCGCGTGCTGGCCTTCCTGTTTGATGGGATGCGCCCCATCCGCCGGGACGATCTCGCGGCTTGCGGCCTGGACGTTACGATCGAGTGGGGCATCCTGGGCGCCGCTTTCTCCTATGCGCGCTGCGCCCGACGCCGCGTTCAGCCGTGACGCCAACACGACGACGCTGAAAGCCGGCCGCCATAACAAGGCTGGCCGTTGGCGGACAAGGGTCGTTTTTCGAATTTTGTGTGATTTCCCACCAGCCGGGGTGCACGGCCGTGCGCCCCAACGCGTTTACACCGGCATCGGGATACGGCCCGGACAAGCAGGCGTCATCCCCCTGGCTGACCTTCTGGCATTGCGCGCGCCGACCGAAACACTCTGGGCCGGAAGTACCCCCCGCCGGGCCGATTTGGGCGCGGCCTCCGGCTGTATAATGCCGACAGGCCCGGCGTCTGCGCGCCATCGCCGGCTATCGGGGGTATCGTGACCTGCGTCGCGGCCCAGCGTCTGCCTTCGTTTGCGCTCTCCTCATCTGCCGCCCGTCGTCCAGGCCGCGCGCTGTTGACCCTGGTGTGGCTCAGCGCCCTGGCGGCCTGCCGCGCGCCCACCCCGACTCCCACGCCCGATCAACTCCTCGAGCGCTCGGCGCAGGCCATGCAGAGCCTGACCTCGGTCCACTTCAGCATCGAGCGCAGCGGCGCGCCGGCTTACGTGGACCCGACCGGGACCTTCGCCTTCCGCCGGGCCGAGGGCGATTTCGTCGCCCCGGACCGGGCGCGCGCCCAGGTGCGCGTCATCGGCCCCGGCCTGGTGGCCGAGGTGAACGTGGTGGCGCTGGGCGATGACTATTGGGAAAGCCACCCGCTCACCGGCGAGTGGGGGAACTACTCCGGCTTCGGCTACAACCCCGCCGCCCTGTTCGACCCCGAGGCCGGCCTGGCCGCGTTCATGCGCCGCCACCTCACCGATCTGCGCCTGCTCGGCCTCGATGAGATCGAAGACCTGCCCGGCGAGCAGTTCTTCCACCTGGCCGCCTCCGCGCCCGGCGAGCCGGTGCTGGCGATGACGGCCGGCCTGGTCGGGCGCGGCCGGCTGGCGTTCGAGTGGTGGGCCGAGCCGGACACGGCGCGCGTGATTCGGATCCGCGTGGTGGAGCCGGAGACCGACCCGGCCGACCCGACCGTCTGGATCATTGACTTCGACCTCTTCGACCAGCCCGCCGCGATCGAGGCGCCGGCCCCGTGACACTCCGGCGCCCCGGCCCCTACCTGACCCTGGCCCTGGTGTGCCTGCCGATCTTCATCGGCGCGCTCGACCTGACCGTGGTCTCGGCCGTCCTGCCGCACGTCGTCTTCGACCTGGAGATCCCGCTGCAGACCGGCCTGGACGACGCCGCCTGGGTGGTGAGCGGCTACCTGCTGGCCTACACCGTGGCGATGGCCTTCATGGGCCGCCTCTCGGACCTGGCCGGGCGCCGGGCCGTCTACCTGGCCGCGCTGCTCATCTTCACCCTCGGCTCGCTGTGGGTGGCCGTGGCCGACGACCTGCCCGCCCGCTGGCTGACCGCCGCGTACCGCGCGCTCGTCGGCGTCCGCCCGGACCCGGCGCGCATGGACCTGTGGGCGCTCATCGCCGGGCGCGCGGTGCAGGCCTTCGGCGGCGGCGCGATGGTGCCGGTGAGCATGGCCCTGGTGGGCGACCTGTTCCCGCCGGAGCGGCGCGCCGGCCCGCTGGGCTTCATCGGCGCCGTGGACACGGCCGGCTGGGTGGTGGGGCACCTGTACGGCGGCGTCCTGGTGCGCTTCTTCGACTGGCGCGTCATCTTCTGGCTGAACCTGCCGGTCTGCCTGCTGGCCTTCGCGCTCATCGCCTGGCGGCTGCGCGGCCTGCCGCAGCCGCGCGCCGCGGGCCGCTTCGATTGGCCGGGCGCGCTGTCCATCTCCGCCGCGCTGGTCGCCCTCAGCCTGGGGTTGGGCGGCGGCGGTGAACTGAGCGCGCGCGGCTCGTTCGGGAGCCAGGCCCCGCCCCAGGTCTCGCTGCCCTGGCTGACAGCCGCGGCCGTTTTCTTCCTCGTCTTCCTGTTGCTCGAGTGGCGCGGGCGTCATCCGCTCCTGCCGCTCGGCCTGTTCCGCGACCGCAACTTCGCCCTGGCGGGCCTCACCAACCTGCTGGTCGGCTTCAGCCTGGTGATCGCCATCGCCAACGTGCCCTTGTTCATCAACACCCTGGTCGCCGCCGACCTGCAGCAGGGCGCCTGGGACAGCGGCTGGATGCTCTCCGGCCTGACTGTGCCGATGGCGTTCGCGGCGCTGGCCGGCGGCGCCCTCACCGGCCGGCTGGGCTATCGCTGGCCGGCGGCCGTGGGCCTGCTGGCCGCCGTGTCCGGCTTCGGGCTGATGAGCGCCTGGGCCGCGACGACGCCCTACAGCGTGATGCTGCCGCACCTGGTGCTGGCCGGCCTCGGCTTCGGGCTGGTCATCGCGCCCATCGCCGCCGCCGTGGTCAACGCCGCGGGCGAGGCGCAGCGCGGCGTGGCCTCCGCCCTCGTCATCCTGCTGCGGCTGTGCGGCATGACCCTCGGCCTCTCGGCCATGACCACCTACGGCCTCCAGCGCGCCGACCACCTGCTCCAGGCCCGGGCGGCCGGCCTCACCAACCTGGCGCAGAGCGCGGCGGCCGGGATGCAGATCGCCAACCAGGTGATCGCCGAGACGTTCCTGATCGCCGCGGTCATGGCGCTGACGGCCCTGCCGCCGGCCCTCGGCCTGCGGCCGCCGCGCGCCCGGCCCGCCATCTCATCCGTCGAAGTTCGCTCATCGGAAAGGAGCCCGTAATGGAACCACCGCTCAACCCGCCCCCGCCGGAAACGCCGCCCGCGCCCCCGTCCCCGGCGCCGGGCCCGCGCCGCCGCAGCCTGCTGATCGGCGGCATCGCCGGCGGCGCGCTGCTGGTGTGCCTGTGCTGCGCGGCCGCCACCGCCGGCGTGCTCTTCCTGGACCCGTTCGGCTGGAAGCTGCTGGACCGGCTGGCCGGCCGCTACGACCCGCTGGCCGAAGCCGCGCCCGGCGACAGCGCCTTCTACCTGTCCGCCGATCTGCTCCAGTTCCGCTCGGCCAGGCTCCAGCGCGTGCTCCAGGCCTTCGCCGACGTGCCCGGCGCCGGCAATGTGCAGAGCGCCGACGACGCCGTCCAGGAGCTGGACAAGAGCCTGGGCGACTCGCTCGGCCTGTCGGTCACAGACGACATCCTGCCCTGGCTCGGCCAGCGCGTGGGCGTCACGGCGGCGGACCTGAGCGTCAGCCAGTTCGGCCCGAGCGAGGGCGACATCGTCGTGCTGGCCGAGGTCCGCGACCGGCGCCGGGCCGAGGCTTTCCTCTTCAAGTTCATCGACGCGGTGGCCGCCGAGTCCGGGACGACGTTCGACGACGAGATCTACAAAGGCGTCACGCTCTACATCCAGAACAGCGCCGACGAACCGGTGGTCGTGGCGCTTTCGCGGGACGTGTTCTTGCTGAGCAACCGCCTGTCGGCGCTCAAGGCCGTCATTGACACCCAGCAGGGCGCCGCCGACTCCCTGGCCGACCGGGCCGATTTCCGCGACCTGCGCGCCGGCCTGCCCGGCGACCGACTGCTGGACGTGTACTTCCCGGGCCAGGGCTTGCTGAACCTGGCGGAGAACAGCCAGACCGGCCTGCCGATGGACGAGACCACGCGGCAGACGGTGGAGGCGCTGGGCGGCCTGTACCTGACGCTGGCGGCGACCGACGAGGGCCTGCGCCTGGATGCCAGCTTCCGCTACGACGAGGCCAAGCTCAGCGACGCCCAGCGCGAGATGATGAGCTTCAGCGCCCGCGCGGCCGCCAGCGACCTGCTGCCCGCCGGAACGCTGGCGTATGCCCTGGGCCATCGGCCCGACCTGACGTGGGCCACCTATCGGGACACCCTGAACCAGGCCGGCGGCGACTTCGACGAGGCCCTGCGCCAGTTCGAGCGCCAGTTCGGCTTCGACGCGGATGAAGTCATGCACCATCTGAATGGCGAGGTCGCCCTGGCCCTGCTGGCCGACCCGGACAGCCTGCTGGTCGAGAACGCGCAGATGGAATTGGGCTTCGTGGTGATGGCCCAGACCGACGACGCCGCGCTGGTGCAGGCGGCGCTGGACGACCTCAACGGCGCGCTGGAGACGGATATGGGGATGACGGTGGAGGCGCAGACGCTGGCTGGCGCCGACGTGTTCGCGCTGACCGCGCCGGGTTCGGGGGGGACGCTGGTTTACGGCGTGGCCCAAAACTGGCTGACCCTGGCCTCGTCCGCGGCGGCGTTCACCGATGTGTTCGACGGCGGCGAGGCCGTGAGCGAGGCGGCGGTCCATCGCCAGGTGTGGAGCGCGCTGCCGGACGGCGTCCGGCCGGTGTTGTACGTGGACATGCGCGGCGTCCTGGCCCTGGTGCGCGACGGGCTGCCGTCGGCCGAGTCCTTCGACCGCGAGGTCGGGCCATACCTGGAGCCGATCAAAGCCATAGCCGCCGGCGCCACGCCCTACCGGAACGGCGCGGCCCAGAGCACCATCGTGATCTTCATTGAGAATCCGTAAGCGGGCCCGCTGGCGGACGGCCGCGCGCTCACGCTGGAGCAGGCCGTGGCGCTGGCGCTGGAGCCGGTCCCGGTCCGCTACCGCGATCTCCAGTTCGATTGAGGCCGGTCATTCCGGCGAAAGCCGGAATCCAGCCGCACTTCCGTTTACTGGGGTGCTACCAGAAAAATTGGCGCGACAATTATGTCGCGAAAGCGGCTGGACGCAGGTTTTCGTCCAACTGGTCCCGAAAGGCCAAACAGCGCATCAACCGATCGGTTGATGCGGTCTCCCCCAGTCGGTTGACTGCGTAATCCATCCCTCGATAGCGCCAGTTCAATCTCTCGACCGGTCACTTTCTCCGGGCCGGCTGCTATTGTGTGGCCATTGAACACTGACCCAACAGTCAGAAACAGGCAGGAGGAAGTCATGAAACAGGAAACCGTTGTCAATTCAGAACATGCCAAAAGGGAACACGCATCTGGAAAGTGGATGGGAGCGTTGATGGTCTTCATGGGCGCCATCTTCTTGATGGGGACGTCCGGGATCACCTTCGCGGGACACAGTCCCTCGATGCTGATAGGCCTGGTGCCCATTTTTTGGATCGGCGTGTCGGCTTACAGGCGCTACAAAGAAGACGGCCGCCTCACCCGCCGTGTCTTCAGTATGGCCGTTTTCGCCGTGCTGCCCTTCGCCTACATGGCCGCGATGGCATTGGGCTACAGTGTCTCGGGCCTGTGGCCTCTAGGCATCCTGGCCGTTGGCGTTTCAATCCTCTTGTATCGCGGCCGCTAAGAGAGCTAGCGCTAGAAGGAAGAGTACGATGACACCGGTGATTGAAGTACGCAATCTGCACAAGGCTTACGACGGGGTTACGGCCGTGGAGGATGTTTCCTTCAGCGTCGCTGAAGGCGAGATCTTTGGCATCATCGGGCCGAATGGGTCCGGCAAGACGACGACGATCGAGTCAGTTATTGGGTTGCGCAAGCCCGATGGCGGCAGCGTCTCGGTGCTTGGTCTGGATCCGCAGACCGAGGCGCGCAAGTTGGGCAACCGCATTGGCACCCAGCTGCAAGAAGCGGCGCTGCCGGAGCGGATGAAAGTATGGGAAGCGCTTGACTTATACGCTTCCTTCTATGAAAAGACCGTCCCTTGGGAGCCGCTGGTAGAGCAATGGGGCCTGGCCGAGAAGCGGAACACTCAGTTTGGGGGTCTTTCCGGCGGGCAGAAGCAGCGCCTGTTCATTGCGCTGGCCCTGTTGAACGATCCCGAAATCGTCTTCCTGGACGAGCTGACGACCGGGCTGGACCCGCAGGCTCGCCGGGCGACATGGGACCTGATCCGCGCTATCCGCGAGCAGGGCAAGACCGTTGTTGTCATCACCCATTTCATGGATGAGGTTGAAGCGTTGGCGGACCGGGTGGCCGTCATCGATCATGGCCGGGTCATCGCCCTGGACACCCCGGACAACCTGATCGCCAGCCTGAACGGGGAGACGAAGGTGCTCTTCTCAGTTCCCAACGGCTTTCAGGCGAAACGGCTGGAGGCCGTGAGCGGCGTCACCGCCGTGCACCAACACAATCAACACATCACCATCAGCGGCCATGGTCCCTTGCTGGCCAATGTGGCCGCCGCGCTGGCCCAACACAACATCGCCCCGGCCGACCTGCGCGTGCAGCAGGCCGATCTCGAAGATGTCTTTCTGGCATTGACCGGGCGAACGATCAGGAACTGAGCGAAGGTGAAGCCTTGTGCCGACCCGGCTAACCATCATGATCAAAAGGAGTTAAGCATGAAGTCCTTTCTCAAGCTCACCTACATGGAATTGAAACTCCAGCTCCGCGAGCCGGTGGCTCTCTTCTTCACCCTCGCCTTTCCGGTGATGGTCATGGTGCTGTTTGGCTTCATCTTCGGCAACGAAGCCGATGAGCTGCTCGGCGGCTACGGCCGGGTAGATCTGTCCGTGCCCGGTTACATCGGCATGATTGTCGGCACCATTGGCGTGCTGGGGATTCCCACCACGCTGGCCAATTATCGTGACCTGGGCATTCTGCGGCGGCTGCGCGCAACGCCCCTGGGTTCCACTCCAGTGTTGTGGTCGCAGGTGGCAGCCCAGGTCGTGATGACAGCCGCCGGCATCAGCCTGCTCTTCATCGCCGGCCTGGCCATTTTCGGCCTGCGCATTCCCGACGGCAATCTGGCTATCGTTCCGGCCATTCTGCTGAGCGCCTTTAGCTTCTTCGCCGTAGGCTTTGTCCTGGCCGGCGTCATGCCCTCCGCCCGAACGGCCCAGGCAGTCGGGATGGCTATTTTCTACCCGATGCTCTTCCTGTCCGGCGCGGCCATGCCTCGCCACATCATGCCCGACTTCGTGCAACAGATCGCCGGATGGTTGCCGCTGACGCATGTCGTCATCCTGGTCGAAGACCTCTGGCTGAAGGGAACCTGGAACCTCACCTCGGTGACGGTAGTCGCGGCAGTGCTCATCCTGGGCCTCGTGATATCGCGTTTCACATTCCGCTGGGAGTAAGCTACACTGATTGTTATTGAGAAAAGATGTCACCAGCTTTCTGTGCTCGAAAATAGTTCTCGACCGGCGTTCGGAAAGCTGGCGACTTCCATTGGTGTAGACCATGCACACTAAGCAGGAAAGGCAGAAAGACGCCTGGGTGAAGTGGGACTGGCTGTGGCAAGCGATCTTCTACGCCGCCGTCATCTTTTCCGCGGGGCTAATGCTGTTAGACGATGGCCGTAAAGCCCCGGCCTGGGCGGTGCTGTTGCTGACGGGGATCTTGCTGCTCTGGCATTGGGGGGGATTGAAGCTGGCCCACAGGCAATCGGCGGAATCGGACAAACACGCCGCCTTCCGCTTCATCGTTTTTATTGGCGTCATCATTCTCTGGTTCGCGTTGGTCAATGTATCACCTGCCTATTACTTCACCCTCTTCGGTCTATTCGGCCAGGTTTTTCTCCATCTAACCCTCCGCTATGGCGTGATCGTCGTCCTCATTCTGACGGGGTCTATCATCTACGAGCAGTTGGCCGATGCCGGCGCGACGTTCTCGTTGACAAACCCCATCATCTGGGTGTTCCTCTTCACGGCTCTGGGGGCCATCATCCTCGGCGTGTGGATAACGGCCATTATTGGGCAGAGCATGCGGCGTCGGCGGCTTGTTGAACAGTTGGAAGCAACCCGGGCGGAGCTGGCGGCAGCGGAACGGCGCGCAGGGATTCTGGAAGAACGCCAGCGGCTGGCGCGAGATATCCATGATACCCTGGCCCAGGGGTTCATCAGCATCGTGATGCACCTGGAGGCGGCGGATCAGGCCCTGCCTGATGATCTGGACACCCTGCAAAAGCATCTCGACCGGGCCCGTGAGACAGCTCGGACCAGCCTGGAACAGGCGCGCCAGGTGGTACACGCTTTGCGACCGCATTTACTGGATCAGCGATCACTGCCGGATGCGATCGAACGGACGGCCGTCCGCTGGCAGGAAGAAACCGGCATTCCCTTGACCACGACCACCACCGGCGACCCGGTCCCCTTGCATCCCGATATCGAAGTGACGCTGCTGCGAGCGACCCAGGAGGCGCTGGCTAATATTCGCAAACATGCCCAGGCCACGGCCGTGCAGGTCACCCTCTCGTATATGGATGACGTGGTTGTTCTGGACGTTCAGGATAATGGCGTGGCTTTCGCCGGGGCGGTGGCGTCGCCCCTGTCCGGCGGCTACGGCTTGCAGGCGATGCGCGAACGGGCCGAACAATGTGGAGGCTCAGTGACCCTGGAAAGCGAACCCGGCGAGGGGACGACGGTTGTCGTCTCTATCCCGATCTACCGCTAAGGGAAGAGCTGTCGGCTACTCAGGAGTTGGCAGATTGAATGGTTGCTTATGGACAAAATCCGCATTTTGATTGCAGATGATCACCCGGTTGTCCGAGAAGGGCTGTCCGGAATGTTAGCGGGCCAGTCCGGTTTTGAGGTCATAGGCTTGGCCGCGGATGGCGACACGGCTGTTAAGATGCACGGTTCCCTCGCCCCCGACGTCACCCTGATGGATCTGCGAATGCCCGGCCTGGATGGAGTGGGGGCAATTAAGGCGATCAACGCCCAACAGCCGTCGTCCCGAATCATCGTCCTGACCACCTACGATTCTGACGCCGATATCCTGCGCGCTATCGAAGCCGGGGCCACCGGCTATTTGCTGAAAGATGCCCCCCGTGAAGAATTGTTCCGCGCCATCCGCGCCGCCGCCAGGGGAGACTCCATTCTGGCCCCGGCCGTCGCCGCTCGCCTCGTGACCCGGATCCATGCCCCAGCCGAAGGGAACTTGAGCGCCCGCGAGATTGAAGTGCTGCAATGGGTGGCCAAAGGAGCGAGCAACAAGGAAATCGGCAAGCGTCTGCACATGAGCACGGCCACGGTCAAAACCCACCTCATTCATATTTACGGCAAACTGGGGGTGGATGACCGGACTGCGGCCGTGACCACAGCCCTGGAGAAAGGGATCATTACGCTGGCACGCTAGGCCGCGAGCGCTGGACACTACGGTTCCTGGCAGACCGGCGGGTAGAGCTGGAAGTGGTCGACTCCATCAGTCGCACGGTCGCGCCCGAGAGCGAGCCGGGTTGGCCTTATGACATCACAGGGCGACCCCCAAGGCCAAACAGCTCTGGCCCGGCTTGCGGCAGGTGCGCATCAGGCTGGTCAAAATAGCCGGCGTCGCCTTGTCGGCCGCAATCGGGAGTGCAGCTTTGCGACCATCACCAGGGGCCTGCTGCCGTCGCCGGCGACGCTTCCCAGGCTTTGGCAAGCTCTGCTCGAACGCCGGCAGGGGCACGTCGAACTCGCGTCGGGCCAGGCCGGTGAGCGCCAGAAAGTCTTTGGGCTTCTTCGGCCGGGCTTACTTCCTCTTGCCGTTCCCATTGGGTCCGTTCAGGTAGCGCTTCAGGAACTGCCCCGTGTAGCTTGCTTTGACGCGCGCGATATCTTCCGGGGTGCCTTCGGCCACCACATAGCCGCCCCGGTCGCCGCCCTCCGGGCCGAGGTCAATGATCCAGTCCGCGACCTTGATGATGTCCATGTGGTGTTCGATGATCAGCACCGTATTGCCCTCGTCCACGAAGCGCTGCAGCACCTCCACCAGCTTGTGCACGTCGGCGGCGTGCAGGCCCACCGACGGCTCATCCAGCACGTAGAGCGTCTTGCCCGTCGAGCGGCGCGAGAGCTCCTTGGCCAGTTTGGTGCGCTGGGCTTCGCCGCCGGAGAGCGTGGTGGCCGGCTGGCCCAGACGGATATAGCCCAGGCCGACCTCGCTGAGCGTGGTCAGCTTGCGCTTGAGGGCCGGCTGGGCGTCGAAGAACTCCAGGGCCTCGTCCACGGTCAGGTCCAGCACCTCGGCGATGTGCTTGCCCTTGAAGCGCACCTGCAGGGTCTCGCGGTTGTAGCGCGCGCCGTGGCAGACCTCGCACGGCACGAAGATGTCCGGCAGGAACTGCATCTCGATCTGCACCTGGCCCTGGCCCTGGCAGGCCTCACAGCGCCCGCCCTTGACGTTGAACGAGAAGCGGCCCGCTTTGTATCCGCGGACTTTGGCGTCCGGCAGCTCGGCGAACAGGCTGCGGATCTCGTCGAACAGGCCCACGTAGGTGGCGGGGTTGCTGCGCGGCGTGCGCCCGATCGGGCTCTGGTCGATGTTGATGATCTTGTCGATCTGGTCCCAGCCCTCGATCTCGACGTGCGTGCCGGGGTGCTCGTGCGCGCCGTGCAGGAGCTGCGCCAGCCGCTTGTAGACCACCTCCACCAGCAGCGAGCTCTTGCCGGAGCCGGAGACGCCCGTCAGGCACACGAACTTGCCGAGGGGGATGTCCACGTCGATGTTCTTGAGATTGTTCTCGCGCGCGCCGCGCACGATCAGGTGCTGGCCGTTGCCAGGCCGGCGCGCCGTCGGCGTTTCGATCTTCAGCCGGCCGGACAGGTAGGCGCCGGTGACCGAGCGCTTATCCTTAAGCAGCTGCGGCACGGTGCCCTCGAAGATCAGGCGCCCGCCGTGCTCGCCGGCGCCCGGCCCCAGGTCCACCACCCAGTCCGCGGCCAGGATGGTCTCGTCGTCGTGCTCCACCACCAGCAGCGTGTTGCCCAGGTCGCGCATGTTTTGCAGGGTCTTGATCAGGCGCGCGTTGTCGCGCTGATGCAGGCCGATGCTGGGCTCGTCCAGCACGTACAGCACGCCCATCAACTGCGAGCCGATCTGCGTCGCCAGCCGGATGCGCTGGGCCTCGCCGCCGGACAGGGTGGCCGCCGTGCGGTTGAGCGTCAGGTAATCCAGGCCGACGTCCACCAGGAACTGCAGGCGCGCCATGATCTCCTTGAGGATCTGGGCCGCGATCTTCTGGTCGCGCGGGCTGAGCGTGCCCTTCAGCGACCGCGCCCACTCCAGCGTGCGCAGCACCGGCCAGCCGGTCACGTCGATGATGTTGCGCTCGCCCTCGGCCGAGGCGATGGTGACGGCCAGCGCCTCCGGGCGCAGACGCCGCCCGCCGCACTCCTCGCACGGCCGGTCGGACATGTAGCCCTGGATCTTCTCGCGGATGTACTCGGACGTGGTCTCCTCGTAGCGCCGCTTCAGGTTGGGGATGATGCCCTCGTAGACCGTCTCCCAGGTGGCCTGGCGCCCGTCGCGCGACGTGTAGCGCACCGGCACCTTCTCGCCGTTCGAGCCGTACAGGATCAGGTCGAGCTGCTCCGGGCGCAGCTTCTTCACCGGCACGTCCAGCGGGATGTCGTAGAAGCGCGCGGCGGCCTCCAGCGTCTGCCAGTAGTAGCCGGATCGGCCCTCCTCCTGGTTGCGCCACTCCATCACGGCCAGCGCGCCGGCCTCGATCGACAGGTCGCGGTTGGGGATGATCAGCGCCGGGTCGATCTCCAGCTTGACGCCCAGGCCCTGGCAGCCCGGGCAGGCGCCGTGCGGGGTGTTGAACGAGAACGTGCGCGGCTCGATCTCCGGCAGGCTGATCCCATCGAACGGGCAGGCGAAGTTCTCCGAGAACAGCCGGTCCTCCCCGCGGGTCACGTCGTTGATCACCAGGGTGCCGCCGCCCAGCTTGAGCGCGGTCTCAATCGAGTCCGTCAGGCGCGAGCGGAATTCCTGAAGCTCTTCGGGGCCGGGGGCCGGGGTCGCGGAGTTCAGGCGGCCAGCCCCCAACCCCGAACTCCGAACCACCAAGCGGTCTACCACCGCTTCGATCGTGTGCTGCTTGTAGCGCTCCAGCTCGATCTCGTCGGCCAGGTCGCGCACCTCGCCGTCCACGCGCGCGCGGGTGTAGCCGCTCTTGCGCAGGTCCTCGAACACCGGCTGGTGGTGACCCTTGCGCTCCTTGATCACCGGGGCGAGCACCTGGATCCGGGCGCCGTCCGGGTAGGCCAGGACCGCCTCCACGATCTCCTCGGCGCTCTGGCTGCGGACTTCACGCCCACACTTCGGGCAGTGCGGCACGCCGACGCGCGCGAACAGCAGGCGCAGATAATCGTAGATCTCGGTGACGGTGCCGACGGTCGAGCGCGGGTTGCGGCTGACGCCCTTCTGGTCGATGCTGACCGCCGGGCTCAGGCCGTCGATGCGGTCCACGTCCGGCTTCTCCATCTGGCCCAGGAACTGCCGGGCGTAGGCCGACAGGCTCTCCACGTAGCGGCGCTGGCCCTCGGCGAAAATGGTGTCGAAGGCCAGGGACGACTTGCCTGAGCCGGACAGGCCGGTGATGACCACGAACTGGTCGCGCGGGATCTCGACGGTGATGTTCTTCAGGTTGTGCTCGCGCGCGCCGACGACCACGATCTTGTCACGGGGCATGGTGGCCTCATAGGTCGAACAGATGGGCTAACCCGGGGTGCCGAAGGATAATTATAACAAGATCAGGCCGGAGGCGGGGAGATCCGATTCCCGCTACAATCGCCGGCGACTCACAGGAGCCCCTATGGATCCGTTTCATGCTTACCTCGATTCGCACCGCGAGCAATTCCTGGATGAGCTGAAGCGCTACTGCGCCCAGCCGAGCGTCGCCGCCCAGAACCTGGGCATGGCCGAGATGGCGGCGCTGGCCCGCGAACGCCTGGAGGCGCGCGGCTTCGCCGTCCGCCTCATCCCCACTGCCGGCCACCCGGTCGTCTACGGCGAGCTGGGCGACGGGCCGCGCACGCTGCTGATTTACGACCACTACGACGTGCAGCCGGCCGAGCCGCTGGAGCTGTGGGAGACGCCGCCGTTCACGCCGACGGTGCGCGATGGCAAGCTGTTCGCGCGCGGCGTGGCGGACAACAAGGGCGACCAGCTCTGCCGGATGCAGGCCATCGAGGCCTGGCTGGCGACGCGCGGGCCGCTGCCGCTCAAAATCAAGTGGGTGATCGAGGGCGAGGAGGAGATCGGCAGCCCGAACCTGGAGGCGTTCGCGCGCGAGCACGCGGCGCTGCTCCAGGCCGACGGCTGCCTGTGGGAGTTCGGCGGCAAGAACGAGCTCGACCAGTACAGCCTGACGCTCGGGCTGAAGGGCATCGCCTACTTCGAGCTGTCCCTCCAGATGATGTCGGTGGACGCTCACTCCGGTTACGCGCCGTTCCTGCCGCACGCGCCGTGGCGGCTGCTGTGGGCGCTGGCCTCGCTCAAGGACGCCGCCGGGCGCATCACGCTGGACGGCTACTGGGAACACGTCCGCGCGCCGGACGCCGACGACCTGGCCTGGGTGGACGGGCTGCCGTTCGACGCCGAAACGGTGAAGGCCCACTACGGCCTGCAGGCGTTCCAGAACGGCATGGACGCGCGGGCCGCCAACCGCGCCCTGTATTTCGATCCGACGCTGACGATCTGCGGGCTGGAGGCGGGCTACACGGGCGAGGGCGCCAAGACCGTGCTGCCCAAGCAGGCGCGCGCCAAGCTCGACTTCCGCCTGGTGCCGGACCTGACGCCCGAGCTCATCGACGAGCTGCTGCGCGCGCACCTGGACCGGCGCGGTTTCACGGACATCGCCCTCACCCGCTACAGCGCCGAACACTCGTCGCGCACGCGCCCGGACGCCGCCGTGGTGCAGGCCGCCATCCGCGCGGCGCGCGCCGTCTACGGCCAGGACCCGGTGCTCTACCCGCGCAGCGGCGGCTCCGGGCCGATGTACCCGCTCTCGGACAGGCTCGGCATCCCGGCCGTGTGCGCGGGCATCGGCTACTTCGGCGCGCGCGCCCACGCCCCCAACGAGAACATCCGGCTGGACGACTACTGGCAGGGCCAGCGCTTCATCGGCGAGTTTATCCGGCAGTTTGCTGAGGCGCGCTAAGAAGCGCCCGGCGGCAGCCTGAGCGCCATCACCGTCGCGGTCTCCGGGCACGCGCCCGTGAACTCGGCCGAGGCGCGCACCGCCTCCGGCGCGGCCTCGCGCGCGATGGCCGCGAACCCCAGGCGCGCGAAGTAATCGGCGGCCGTCTCGGTGAGCAGGACGACCTGGCGCGCGCCGGCGGCCCGGGCGCAGTCCAGCGCCTGCGCCACCAGCGCGCGCCCGACCCCGGCGCCGCGTTCCGACGCGCTGACGGCCACCGAGCGCAACAGCGCGGCCTGACCGTAGCGCTCCAGGCCCGCGCAACCCACCAGGCGCCCCCCTCGGAACGCCAGAACGAAATCGTCCCGGTGCGCGTGCGCGCCGGCGAGCGGCAGGCCGGCGTCGCGCAGCAACGCGGCGATGGCGGGCCAATCGTTGGGCCGGGCGCGGCGCAGGCTCAAAGGCTCCACACGAAACTCCGAGGCGTCAGGCGGCGGATTGGGCGAGCACGGCCAGCATCGGCGCGTGGATCAGGCCGTTGGACATGACCACCGACGACGCGCCCAGGAAGTTTTCGTCGCCGTCGGCGGTGGTGACGCGCCCGCCGGCCTCGCGCACCATCAGCGCGGCGGCGGCGATGTCCCACGGCTTCATCTTAAATTCCCAGTAGCCGTCCACACGCCCGCAGGCCACGTACGCGCCATCCAGGGCCGCCGAGCCGGGGCGGCGCACGGCCTGCGCGGCGCGGTAGAACGCGTTGAACTGGGAGAAGTTGTTGACGTCGCTGGTGCGCACATCGTACGGAAAACCCGTCGTCAACAAGGCCCGGTCGAGCGCGGCCTCGGCCGAGACCCGGATGGGCGCGTCGTTCAGGCGCGCGCCGGCGCCGGCTTCAGCCGCAAACAACTCGTCGCGCAGCGGGTCGTAGATCACGCCGGCCACCAGTTCGGCGCGCCGCGTCAGCGCGATGGAGACGGCGAAGATCGGGAAGCCGTGCGCGAAGTTCGTCGTCCCGTCGAGCGGATCGACCAGCCACTCGTATTCGGCGGCCCGGCCGGAACGCCCGCTCTCCTCGGCGCGGATGGCGTGGTCCGGGAACTCGGCGCGCAGGCGGCCCAGGATCAGGGCCTCCGAGCGCCGATCGTACTCGGTCACCAGATCGACCGCGCCTTTGTACTCGGCCCGGGCGTCGGCGCGGCGGTGACCGTCGCGTAGCAGGGCGCCGGCCTCGCGCGCAATCTCGATAGCGGTGTGCAGGAAGTCGGTCACGTCAGGGGATTGCCTCAGTTCAAACCAGCGGCCGGTCCTCGGGCCGCGGATGACGCGGATTTCGCCGGATCAGCCCTGAGAAGTTCGGCCCACAGCGCGGCCTGTCGGGCGCGGGCGCGCGGCGGAAGCGGCGAGAGGGTATAGGCCCGGGACGGCCAGGGCGCGCCCTCCGCGGGCTGGGCGGCGAGAAAAGCCTCCGCTTCGGCGGCGCGGGGCGAAGCGCGCGGGATGACCCAGTCGAACTCCAGCGCCAGCCGGGCCCCGGCCGGGAAGCGGGCGTCCGGCGGCGGCGCGGCGAGATCGACCAGGGCCAGCGCCGTCTCACCCTGCCCCGCGGCCAGGGCGCGCGCCGGGTCGGCGACGAAGCGCGGGCGCGCGGCGGACAGATCACGCGCGGCCTGGGCCAGCCGGCCCGGATGGGTCTCGTCCGGGAGCCAGCCGCGCCGCAGCAGCGCGACGCCGAACGCCAGCCGCCCAAAGGCCGGCCACAGGGCCCCCGGCTGGAAGACGTCGTCCAGCGTCGACGCTTCCGGCGGCGCGCCGCGATAGCGCACGGCGACGGCGGCGACAAGCAGCGGGGCCGTAAAGGCGCCGGCCGGATCGTGGGCGCGGCCCGGCGCGCGCGGCCACTGCGCCAGCGCGCGCGCGCTTTGGATCAAACTGGCCGCGGCGTAAGCCGGGAGCAGGACCGCATCAAAACGCCCGGCGGCGGCGGCGAGGGCGTCGGGGTCGGAGAAGTAATGCCGGGCGACGGGGGTGGGCAGGGCCGCCGCGGCCAACCGCAACGGCGGCCGGGGGAGCGTTATCGCGCCGGCCGCCAGGGCTACGCCCCACTGGAGAAAGCGGCGGCGAGAGGGGCCTGCGCGGCGCCTCATTCAAGCGCGTCCAGCACCTGGGCCAGCGCGTCGAGCTCGCGCTGAATCTCGTCGTACTGGGCCTGCGCCTCGGCCAGGGCATGGCGGTACGTCTCACGCTGCGCCTCGGCCACTGTCACCAGTTGCTGCTGGGTGCGCGCGATCTGCTGGGACTTCTGCTGGAGTTTGGCTTTCAGGCGCTGGCGGTAGCCGGCGTAGAACTCGCGCTCGGTGAGCGGGGGATGACCCTGGCCATGCGCGCTCAGGGCCTGGCGCAAGGACCCGATCAGGAGGTCGGCGTCGACGGGTTTGGGCAGAAAACGCAGCGCGCCCAGGTTGAGCGCGAAACGCTCGTCCTCCGCCGACACGTACGTGGCGGACAGGAAAATGATCGGGATACCGGCCGTCATCGGGTTGGTGCGCAGCCGGTGAGCCAGCGAGAAGCCGTCCAGGCGCGGCATGAGGATATCGGAGACGATGGCGGCCGGGCGCTGCTGGGTGATCAGGTCCAACGCCTCCTGGCCGTCGCGGGCGCTGACGACGCGGTAGCCGCGCGCCTTGAGCTGCAACTCGATCAGCTCGCGCACGCTGGCGATGTCTTCGACGACGAGGATAGGGGCGGTGGGTGTCTCAACCATAGCGGCTCAAAGGATCAAGAATGCGCCCATTTTACCCGATTCCCGCTTCGCTCCCGCCATAGCTCCAGGCCGCCCGAGGCCGCCAGGGCCCAGAGGCGTGGAGAGACGCGGCGCGGCGCGGCGGCGCTGTGGCCGATCTCAGGCGGCCGTGAAGCGCGCCACGCACTCGACGTGATAGGTCTGGGGGAACAAATCCAGCGGCTGGACGTACTCGAGGCGGTAGCCGCCGGCTGACAGCCGCCGCGCGTCGCGCGCGAACGTGGCCGGGTCGCAGGCCACATAGACCAGGCGCGGGGCGCGGCGCGCAAGCAGCGCGTCCAGCGCCGCCGTCGCCAGGCCGGCGCGCGGCGGATCCACCAGCACCGCGTCGGCGCGGACGTCCAGGGCCGGGAGCACGACCTCGGCCGGCGCGGCGTAGATCTCGACATTGTCGAACTCATCCAGGTTGACGGCGGCGTCGTCCACGGCCGGCTCGAAGGCTTCGATGCCGATCACGCGCCCGGCCGCCGGCGCCATAAAGGCCGAGAACAGGCCGACCCCGCAGTACACATCCAGCACCGTCTCGCCGCCGGACAGCGCCAGCGCCGCCAGCGCCTCGTCCACCAGGGGCCCGGCCATCGCCGTGTTCACCTGGAAGAACGACCCGGCCGAGATGCGGAAGGGCCGCCCTTTTACGACCTCGACCACGTCATCCCGGCCGGCCAGGGCCAGCGAGGCGCCGTCCGGGCGCAGCAGCGCGGCTGAGACGGGCAGGTCCAGCTCCAGGTCCGGCGCGTCGGAGGCCGACTCGAAGACGATCAGGCGCTCGCCCTCCGCGCCTGCGCGCAGCGTCAGCCGGTCCAGTTCCGGGACCGATTCAAGCCTGATCTGGCCGAAGAGGTCCATCAGGCCCGGCGCCGCGATCGGGCACTCGCGCACCGGCACGATCGCGCTCGAGCCGGCGGCGTGGAAGCCGAGCCGGCCGTCCGGCGCCAGCGCGAACTGCACCTGGTTGCGGTAGCCGAAGGGGTCCGGCGCGGCGAGGACCGCGCGCACCGGCGGCGCCGCGAAGCCGCCCACGCGCGCCAGCTGATCGGCGACCTGCTGCCGTTTGAAGGCCAGCTGGGCCGGGTAAGCCAGGTGCTGGAGCTGGCAACCGCCGCAGGCCAGCCGGGCGGCCGGGGAGCCGGGAAGCGGGGGAGAGAAGTAATGCGGGCAGCGCGGCGTGACGCGGTCCGGCGCAGGCGCGAGGACCTCCAGCAGGCGCGCGCGCGCCAACCCCTTCTTCTCTTCCACGATCTCGGCCCGCACCGTCTCGCCGGGCAGCGCAAACGGCACAAAGACCACGCGGCCGGCGTCGCGCGCCACGCCCTCGCCGGCGTGCGAGAGGGACGTGATCTCGAGCCGCCGGGCGGGGCCGGTCATGCGGGCTCCGTCCGACGGGCCTGGGCCTGAAAGTCGCGCTGCACTTCGGGCCAGGCGTTCACATGAAAGTCGCCGTCGCGGTCGTAGTCGGCGGCGAAGTAGACCTCCGGCCCGCGGCTGTCATGGCGCAGGCCCGCAAACAGCTGCTCGGCTGCGGCGTCGCAGGGCGTGATCACGGTCAGCGTGAATTCCGCCCGGCCGTGCCCGTTCAGGTCGGCCGGGAAGGCGCGCCAGGTCGGCTCGATGCGGATGGGCTGTCCCTGGAAGGTCTGCGTGCGCTTGAGCGATTTCATCTCAAACGGCAGGCTGAACGACGTCGCCGCGCGCCACCAGGCCCGGAAGTCCAGGCCGTTCTCGCGCGAGAGCGTCATGATGCGGGCGAGGAGGCGGCGCATCTGCGCCGTGAACAGATAGGGGGCGGCGGTCTCCAGGAAGGCGACGACGTCGCGGCCGAGATACTGATCGTGATCGTCGTACATGCGGCGCGGCGGCGAGCCGGCCACGAACTTGGCGGCGAGGATGTGCCAGCCGGGCCAGGTGGAAAGGAACGGGGCGTGCGGGTCGACGCTGTAGAGGCGAAAGAAGGCGCGGTTGGCGGCGTGGATGAACCACAACGAGTCGGTGAGGATGGCCGGGTAAGGCTCGGCCTCCAGCGCGCGCAGCGCCGCGGTCAGGTCCGGCGGACGTCGCGGCGACGGCCACAGGTCGAAGCGCACCGTCTCCAGCCGGGCCTGCATTTCGGCGACCTCGCCGCGCCGGGCGAACAGGTCGCGTAGCAGGCGCTCACGGTGCAGGGGCCAGGCGCCGGGCGACAGGGTCCTCAGCGCGCCCAGATAACGATCGAACGTCTCCGGCGTCGCCGACCCGCGCTCCTCCAGGCGCGTGACGGTGGAGACCTCGACGCTGCAGGCGCGGGCCAGGTCGGTGGGGCGCAGGCCGCGGCTCTCGCGGATGCGGCGGCAAAGCGCGCCGAGGTGCGGCAGATCATCGCCGTCGGCGGCCGGCTCAGGGTTGAAGTGCATGGCCGTTCTCCCTCGCTCGATCCTCGTGAACCAGGCTGATTCTGCCCTGCAATTTTTTTGCCGGCAAGTACTTGGCCCGACCCCGCCCGGCCATTAGTATTATGTGGGGGAAAGGGGGCGGCGTCACCCGACGACGCTGAACGGCCGGAGCCGAGGGGGGCATGCTCCGGCCGTTGCCTATCCCGTGCACTGACCGCCCACAAGCACGTATAATCGCGCCCGATGCAAGTCTCGGTGGTGATGACGGTCCTGGACGAGGCCGGGACGATCCGGGCGGTGCTCGATTCGCTGGCGGCGCAGACTCGGCCGCCGGACGAGGTCGTGGTCTGCGACGGCGGCTCGCGCGACGGCACGCCGGACATCCTGCGCGAGTACGCCGCGCGCCTGCCGATGCGCGTGATCGAGCGGCCGGGCGCCAACATCGCCCAGGGCCGCAACGCCGCGATCGCTGCGGCCTGCGGCGACGTCATCGCCGTGACCGATGCCGGCGTCCGCTGCGAAGAGGCTTGGTTGGAGAAGCTGATCGCCCCCCTCACCCCAGCCCTCTCCCCCATCAGAGATGGGGGAGAGGGAGCAGGGGAGCAGGGGCCCCATGCCGTGGCCGGCTTCTTCCAGAGCGACCCGCAGACCGTGTTCGAGATCGCGCTGGGGGCGACGACGCTGCCGGAACCGCGCGACGTGAACCCGGCGACCTACCTGCCTTCCAGCCGGAGCGTGGCGTTCCGGAAAGAGGTCTGGGAGGCGGCCGGCGGTTACCCGGAGTGGCTTGATTTCTGCGAGGACGTGATCTTCGACCTGGAGGTGCGCCGGCGGTTCGGGCCGTTCGTGTTTGTGCCGGAGGCGCGCGTCCATTTCCGTCCGCGCGCCAGCCTGCGGGCATTCGCGCGCCAATACTTTCTTTACGCGCGCGGCGACGGCAAGGCGAACCTGTTCCCGCGCCAGCACGCGGTGCGTTATTTCGCCTACCTGGTCGTAGCGCCGCTGCTGGTCTACGCCGCGCTCGCGGTCAACCCGTGGCTATGGCTGGCCGGCCTGGCCGCCGGGCTGGCGTATGTGCGCGCGCCGCTGCGCCGCATCCGGCCGAGGCTGAGGCCGTTGTCGCGGCTCGACCGGCTGTGCGCCCTGGCCTGGATCCCGGTCATCCGGGTCACGGGCGATCTGGCCAAGATGATCGGCTACCCGGCCGGCGTGCTGTGGCGGCTGAGGCAGAGGCCGGGCATGCGCCGCCCGCCCTTCGACCCGACAGGCCCACGGCTTGGGGGCCAGGGACGGACATGAACTGAAAGGGGATTTGCGGCGGCCTGCGCGTCGGTGGGCGCGCGGCCGTGCCCGTGCAGAGGTGTGAATGAGGAATCTGCGCCAGTATTGGGCCAGGGATTACGCCGGCCGGCCGTTCGTGCACTTTGGGCCGTCCCATCTGGCCGTGCTCGGCGTCGTCCTGGCCGTCAACGTCGCCTGGCCCTGGCTCGCGCCCGCGCTGGGCGCGGAGGCGCGCCAGGCGCTGCGGGTCGGCATGGCCGCGGCGCTGCTGATCAACGAAACGATCTGGCACCTGTGGAACCTCACCACCGGCCAGTGGACGACCCGAACCCTGCTGCCGTTTCACCTGTGCAGCGCGCTGGTCTACGTCTCGGCCGTCATGTTGTTGACCCGGAGTTATTTCCTTTACCAGTTCTGCTACTTCCTGGGAGTCGGCGGCGCACTGCAGGCGTTGCTCACGCCCGACACCGGGCGCTACGGTTTCCCGCACGTCAAGTTCTGGACCGCGATGGTCTCGCACGGTCTGTTGTTCACGGCGCCGCTCTACATGACGCTGGTCGAGGGCTTCCGGCCGACCTGGGGCTCGATCCTGACAGTGGCCGCCGGCACGCTGGTCTACGCCGCCCTGGTCGCCGCGATCAACTGGCGGCTGGGCAGCAACTACATGTACCTGGCCCGCCCGCCGGACACGCCCAGCCTGATCGACCGGCTCGGCCCGTGGCCGTGGTACCTCCCGTGGCTGGCCGTCATCGCACTCGTCACCATGCTCATCCTGTACGCGCCGTTCCTGTTCATCTGAAGGATCATGTCCATTCCAAACCTCATCTATCAACCCTCCGTCCGCGCCGCGCTCGACGCCGGCCGGCCGGTCGTCGCCCTGGAGTCCACCGTCATCTCGCACGGCCTGCCCTGGCCCGAGAACCTGGAGCTGGCCCGGCGCATGGAAGCCACGGTCCGGGCCGGCGGCGCGGAGCCGGCCACCATCGCCCTGCTCGGCGGGCAGGTCCATATCGGGCTGGACGACGCGCAACTGGAATATCTGGCTCAGGCGAACGGGGTATGGAAAGTGAGTCGGCGCGACTATGCCGTGGCGCTGGCCCAGAAGCGCGACGGCGCGACGACCGTGGCCGGGACCATGATCGCCGCGCACTGGGCCGGCGTGCGCGTCTTCGCCACCGGCGGGATCGGCGGCGTGCATCGCGGCGACCGGGCGGACGTCTCCGCCGACCTGCCCGAGCTGGCGCGCACGCCCGTGATCGTGGTCTGCGCGGGCGCCAAGGCGATCCTGGACCTGTCGGCGACCCTGGAGTGGCTGGAGACGTATGGCGTGCCCGTCATCGGCTTTGGGACCGACGAGTTCCCGGCCTTCTACTCGCGCGAGAGCGGCCTGAAACTGGAGGCGCGCGCCGACACGCCGGAAGAGGTGGCCGCCATCGCGCGCGCGCTGTGGGGGGCCGGGCTGACGGGAGGGCTGCTGGTATGCGCGCCGTGCCCGGCGGAGCATGCGCGCCCGGCGGACGAGATGGAGCGCGCCATCCGCCAGGCGGTGAGCGAGGCCGAGGCGCAGGGCGTGCGCGGCAAAGCTGTGACGCCGTTCCTGCTGGCGCGCGTGGCGGCGCTTACCCACGGCGAGAGCAAGGCCGCCAACCTGGCGCTGCTCGAAAACAACGCGCGCGTGGCGGCCGCAATTGCGCGGGCCATGGCGGCGCCGTAGGGGCGCGACATGTCGCGTCCCTACGGCGTGGGCGTGCGGTCGTAGACGCGGAACGTCGCCGACCCCAGCCAGGTCTCGCCGATGAAGATCTGGACCTCGTAGGCCCCCTCGGCCCAGGGGCCGCCGCCGCCGTCGTAATCGGCGAAACCGCAGCCGCCCGTACTCCCGTCCCATAACAGCGTTTCCGCAAACACCGGCTGGCCGTCGCGCAGCCAGACGCTGGTCCATTCCACGCCGGCCTGCCAGCCGTCGTAGTCGAACAGCGCGAAGAGCGTCTTGGGCGGCGTGGCGAACAGGTCGGCCACGCCGCGCTGGCTGGCGCAATCGTTGAAGCGCCCGACGCGCAGGTTGGCGATCACGGCCCCGGCGGGCGGCGTGACGGTGAGCGTCCCGGCCGGACGCGTGAGCAGGGCCAGCGGCCGGGCCGGCGTCGGGCTGACGGTCGGGTCGGGCGTGTCGCTGGGCGGCGGCGGGGTTGTCGGCGGCGGCGTGGCCGACGGGGGCGAAGTGCGCGTCGGCGTGAGCGTGGCCGTGGCGGTGAGGCTGGCCGTCGGCGAGGCGGTGGCCGTCGGCGTGGGCGGCACGAAGACCTCGACCGCGCGCTGGCCGGCCAGGCGGACGACGCCGGCCGCGAGGAGGAAGAGTACGCCGAACATCACATTGCGCCAGCCGCTCAGGATGGCTTGCCGGCGGAAACGGAAATAGGCCTGGCGGCGCGACCGCGCCAACTGCGCGACGCCTGCCAGCAGCGCGATGATCCCCCCCACCAGCAGAAGGGCCGCCGTCCAGGCGACCAGGGTTTCCGTGGAGGCCGACATGTGAAGTTGAATTCCTGTCTCGCGACGGCGAGGCGATTATAGCATGTCCACTCAGGCAGCGGCAGAAACTATAATCCTATCCGTGGAGGCGAGACTATGGGCTATCTGCTACTGGAAGGCGGCGCCGAGTTCGGGGGCCGGATGGCCGAGCCGGACCGGCTGGCGATCGCGCGGGCCGGCGGCCCGGACGCCGCGCTGCGGCTCATCCCGGCCGCCGCCGCGCCGGACCGCAACGCTGTGCGCGCCGGCCGCAACGGCGAGCGCTGGTTCCGGGGCCTGGGCGCGCGCAACGTCGCCGTCGTCCCGCTGGTGGACGCGGCCAGCGCCGATGACCCGACCATCGTCAGCGAGCTGAGCCGCGCCCGGTTGATCTACCTGCTGGGCGGCTTCACGCACTACCTCGGCCAGACGCTGGCGGGGGGCGCGGCGGCGCAGGCGTTACGGGCCGCGCACGCCGCCGGGGCCGTCATCGCCGGCAGCAGCGCCGGGGCGATGGTGTTGTGCGAGCACTACTACGATCCCGCCGGCGACGCCGTGCACGCCGGGCTGGGCTTCGTGCCCGGCGCGTGCGTCCTCCCCCATCACGACACCTTCGGCCACAAATGGGCCGCGCGCCTGCTGGAGCGACTGCCCGGCGTCCTGCTCATCGGCCTGGACGAGCAGACCGGGGTCCTGGACGACGGGACCGGACGGGCCTGGCAGGTGCTGGGGCGCGGCGCGGCGACATTGTATTGGGGCGGCCTCGTCACGCGCTATGCGGCGGGGGAGGGGTTTGAGAGGCCGGGGAGCTCCGCCCCACTTCAGACATAGCGGCTGACAAAAACGGCGCCCCGGGTCTCCATCTCCGGGGCGCCTGAGGCGTCGGGCCGGTTCAGGGCCTGACGGTTGTGGCCGGCTCGCCGCTGCCGTAATCCTTGTTGCCGGTCCTGGTCGGCTCGGCGGCCGATTTGTGCTGGCCGTTGGCGCCGGGGACGACCGGGCGCGTGGCCCGGAGTTCGGCCAGCTGGCGTTCGAGCAGCTCGTTGGCCCGGGCGGCGGCGCGCAACTGGTCGCGCAGGTCCGGGGCCGGCCGGGCGGCGGGCGCGGCGCGGAGCAGCCGGACGGCGGCGGCCAGGGCGACCAGAAGAATGGCGATGCCCAGGATTGTCGCCAGGACGGCCAGGAGCACATCCACCCACTGGGCGCGACGCTGAGCCGTATCAAGCTCCTGGGCATCCAGCGCGCGCTGGTGCTCAAATTCCTGGGTGGCCCGAGCCTTCCGCTGATCGGCCTCGATCGCGATCTGCGTCTGCCGGGCTTCGATCTCAAGCGCCTGCTGCGTGCGCTGCATCTGACCGGCCTCCACGGTGGCCTGGACCCCGACCCACTGCGCGGGGGCGTTCGCTGCCTGGAAGCCCAGGAGCATGGCCATCCCGATGATGATCAGCACCAGGACGACGGCGGCGCGGCTGACGACGTTGACGGTCATGGTTCCCTCCTCTCGGGCGGTGATGAATGACCGGCCTGTTTGTATGCTACGCCGGGCGCCAGGGCGCTGACTTGCCAGGACGCTATCAGCCGGATTGGCGCCAGCTTACCGCTGGCTTTCGAGCAACTTGCAGTCGCCTTATACGTTGAAGAAGCGCTGACAAAGAGCGCGCCGGGCTGTCGGCTGGCCCGGCGCGTCGGCGGGGGGAGGGAGAGGGTTGTGGGGGGCGAAGACCTCCTGTGGGTAAAGCGCGTCTTCGCAGGCAACATAGCACAGGAGGAACGTCGCCGATCACGCGGCTGGATCGCGCCGGGGATGCGGCTCCCTCACCCCAAACTCACCACAACCTTACCGGATTGGCAGACAATCGTCATTTGACCGTCACCGGCGGCGAGGGACCACCATGCTAGAATGACGACAACCTGTTGAGCCGCCTTTCACGGCATAGTTGGGGGCTTTATGAGCGGGACTGTGGAGCGACAGAGCCGGACTGACCCTGAACAGCTGGCCGCCGAACAAGCCCGGCCGACCATCGGCATTCTGACGGCGCTGACCAAGGAGACGGCCGCCGTCGAGGCGATGCTGGAAAATCCCCGGGAAATCTGGGTGGAAGGCGTGCCGTACATTCTGGGCGCGCTGCCGGCCGCCAACGGGGGCCAGCACGCTATCGTCGTCCGGGAGACCGGCATGGGGACGAACGCTGCCGCGGCCCGGGCCACCGCTCTGCTCAAAGATTTCCCGAACGTTGAATATGTCCTGATGACCGGCATCGCCGCCGGCGTGCCGAAACCGGACGAGCCGGACGAGCATGTTCGGCTGGGTGACGTCGTGGTGTCCGACGAGCGCGGCGTCATCCAGTATGATTACACCCGGCAGACCGGTGAGCTGCCCATCCCGCGCCCACTCCCCCGCGCCCCGAGCCCGCGGCTGCTGGAGGCCGCCCGGGCCATCCTCCGGGCGGAGCTGAAGGGCCAGCGCCAATGGATTGACCTGATCGCGCGCGCTGCTCATCTCCAGGACGCCGCCCGGCCGCCCGAGGCCGAAGACGTCCTGAGCGATCCTGCCGACCCGGCCAGGACCTTGCCGCACCCGCCGGACCCCAGGCGCCGGCCGGGCGAACCCCGCTGTTTCCTGGCGCCGATTGCCTCAGCCAACAACCTGCTCCGTTACGCCGCGCGCCGCGACGAGCTGGCGCAGAGATTCGGCGTCAAAGCAATCGAGATGGAAGGTTCGGGCATTGCGGACGCGGCCTGGAATCACGAGGCCGGTTTTCTCATCGTGCGCGGCATCTGTGATTATGGCGACGCCAACAAGCGCGACCGCTGGCAGGGTTACGCGGCCGTGACAGCGGCGGCGTTCACCCGGGCGCTGCTGGAAAAGGTCGAGGCCCGGTCAGGCCCGGGAGCTGCCTCCCCGCCCGGCGGCATTGCCCCCAGCCCTTGGCCATCCGGCGCCGCCCCGGTAGAGTGGTTACACCGTTGCCTGGAGCACCAGGCGCGGGCGCAACTCCTGGCCGGGGCCGGTTCCCCGGCAGAGCCGTTTGAGCGTTCCTGGACGGCCTGCCTGCGCGCCTGGCCCAGCCTGACCTTCTGGAGCCGTCAGCCGATGAGCGCCGGGCTGCCGCCTGACTTTGGGCTGGCGCACAATCCATTCGGATTTGAGCGCGCCGAGGATGACCCCTTGCTCCTGCGAACCCGGCACGAGACGACAACCTTCAGCCGGCTGCGCTCTAACCTTTCCACCCTTATCCATGGAGTATCCGGTTCAGGCAAGACGGCGGCCGCCCTCTTCGTGGCGCATGAGGCCCTGCTGGGCCGTTTCCAAAGAGCCTACTACTGGCAATTGGGGGTCTTCCCGGTATATTGCGCTTTGCAACCCTCCCTTCAAGCCGCCCATCTCGGCGCAGCGGCGGCCCGGACCATGCTCAGTTACCTGTTGGCCAATCCGTCGGATTACTACAACCTTCCCCCGGAAGGTCAAGCCGCCATCGGCCAGCTGGTTGATCAGTATGCGCCCCGAGGCGATGAACTGGTCCAGCTGCTGCTCCAGTTCGGTTTCCTGACAGACGGCTCGGGCCAGCTGACGCTCGACACAATCCGCCGGCTGACGAGCGCGGCGGCGCCCTCGCCTTCTCCGAGCAGCGCCGCTGCCCTGCAACAGGTGGCCGTAGCGCGACCAGGCGATTATGCCCGGACGCTGCTGATCCTGGATTGGCCCGGTGATCAGGCCGGCGACGGTGCGGCCGCCCTCGCGTCGCTCGGTTTTTTGCGCGGCGCGCCGAAACATCCAGATTTGCTCTTCAAGGTTTTTCTGCCATCGCTGGATGCGCCTGGCCTGACCCGCGCCCGCGACGAACTGCGCATCGAGGAGGCGCTGGTCTGGCGCTGGGAGGAAGCCGACATCGCGCAATGGTTGTTGAAACGCCTGGAGACGGTCGGAGAGACGGCCTGGGCCTCCTGGTGCGATTTTGGCGCGCGCTCGGCCGGGACGAATGACCGCCTCATCCGGGCCGCGGCGGGAAGGCCCGTCGAGCTCATCCGGCGAGGCAATGCGTTGCTCGCCCGCATCGCCGCGGCGGGGCGGTTGCTATCGCGCGCAGACCTGGACGAGATCTTAGGCCAGCCGGAGGGCGTATGAACGCTGCTGCCGAATCGCGCCCCGGCCTGGCCGCCTTCAGCCGGCTGCGCGCCGAGGACGAGCCCTGGCTGGCGCGTTGCTTCGTCCCGCCCGCAGACTTCGAGCGCATGGCCGGGCCAGGCTCGGCCGTGATCTTCGGCGAGGCCGGAGCCGGCAAGACCAGCGTGCAGCGGATGCTCCGGTCCCGCTGTGTGGACGACCGGGGACGCCCGCTCCGCCTGATCGTGGACTGGCGGCTGACGCCCAGCGCCGACGACTCCGTGCCCGGCTCCGAGTGGGTCCAGCGCCAGCTCAACCAGATTCTGGATATCTGCGCCTGGACGCTGGCCGGTCACGTGGCGCGCGCGGCGCCGGACCTGGACGCCATCCCGGCCTGGGCCTGGGGACGGGTCATCTGGTTCATCCAGCGCTGCCTCCAGGGGGATCGCGCTATCCGGCTGGGGCCGTTGATCGACGAGAGCCCCCCCGCCGGAGCGGCGCGCCTGCGCGAGATCGTCTCCGCCACCCTGGACGACATCCTTTACCCCACCGCCGGCCCGGACCAGGTGATCGCCGAGCTGATGCGAGCGCTGCGCCGGATGGGGCTGGACGGGATCTGGATCATGACGGACGGCCTGGAGGCCTGGGCCGAGGCTGCGCCGGACCGCGTGGCGGCTGCCCTGAGCGCGTTCCTCTCCACGCTGGCCCTGTTCGAGCAGTCTGGTCTGGCCTACAAACTCTGCCTGCCCGCCTATCTTCGGCCGGCCCTGTTGCGCGCCGTGAGCGTGCAGCGGCGGCGGGTGGAGGGCTATGAGCTGCGCTGGTCGCCCGAGGAATTGCGCGCCCTGGCCGAACGCCGGCTGACCCTGATCGACTCACACAACCTGACCTCCCTGGCCGACCTGTGCTCCGCGCCCGGCCTGACGGCCTGGCTGGAACGCGTTGGAGGGGGCCTGCCCCGCGAATGGCTCGACCAGCTTCAGCCCCTGGTGGAGCACTATCTCAGCTCCGACCCGCCGCAGGCCCTCGACGAGGCGACCTGGAAGCGCGTCCGCGCCAACCACCCGCCGCGCTTCCGGCTCGACGAAGCAGAGCGGCAGGTCCGCGTCGGGGGCCGGCTGGTCTCATTAGACGCCATCCCGGCCAAGGCCTATGACATTCTGAGATATTTGTATCAGCATAGCGACCAGGTCGTCGGTAAAGCCGACCTGTACTATCGGGCTTACCGGGGATTGCCGGCAGTGCCGCATTCCCCGCAAGATAAAGGCTACGAACCGCCCAAACACTATGACGGCCTGATCGACACGAATATTTATCGGTTACGGCAGGCCCTCGAACCCGACCCGGATAACCCGGTCCTGTTGGTGACTGTGCGTGGCCACGGCATCCGGTTGGTGAGCCGCTGGTAAGGAAACTGTAAGCCGTTCAGCAGGCAACTGGCATCCCCGGATGTGCTAATGTCAGGCCGCTGGACGATAAACAGGTTACAGTATGAGCCAATGCTGAGAACCCCAAGCCATCAGGGGCCTGGCATTGGTCTCAGCGGATCGAGGACATGACGGCACAAGCATCGGTTTCGCTCCCCCACAACCTGGCGAAGTCAGAGGAGTATCCGCAACCTCACCAGCGCTGGCAGGCCTGGTGCCGGGCTGTCGGCCTGCAGTCTGAGCCATTCGAGCGCCTGGAGGCGTCCGCTGATCCGGACCTCGGCCATTATTTTGTCGGCCATGACGCGTTTGCGGCGGCCTGGGGGAGCTGGCTTTCTCTCCTCTTCGCGCCGCCCGGCAGCGGCAAGACGGCGTTGAGCGCGCACCTGGCCCGCGCCTGCTGGATCGGGCAGGAGACCAATCGCCCCTTCCCGCTCCCGTACACCGTCCCGTTCCTGCGCTGGGGCCACGCCGCGCCATCTCTGGAGGACCACCTGGCCGCTATCAGCGAGGCCGCGGCGCGCCATCTGCTCCTGGCCCTGGCTCATCGCCCCCACTGGTTCTTCCGGCAGGATGACCGCGCCCGTCAGTATCTCCGGGCTGTGCTGGCTCGAAACCTGCCCGGGCCCCTGGCGACTTTTCTGGCGCCCTGCCTGGAAAGCCAGAGCCTGGAGCCGTTGCGTGAACTCTTCCCGGCGGCTTTCCTGCCGCCCGACCCGCCGCCCGCCCATGCGGTCGTGGACTTTTGCCGGGCGCTGGAGGCCCTGCCGGCTGCGCCCGCCGCCGGGCGCCCGCCGGCGCTCGAACGCTGGCGCGAGATCCGGACCGCGCTCCTGGATATTCTGCGCCTCCCCGCCGTATATCTTATGCTGGACGGCCTCGACGCCGCCGCCGAGACCGCCGCCGATGCGAACACGGCTGTCGGCTGCCTGGCGCCCGTGCTGACCCTGGCGCCGGATTGGGCGGCGCAGCGCGTGTATGCCAAGGCGTTCCTGCCGGTGGAGATTGAGGCAGCGCTGGCGGCGCGCTTCGCCGACCTTATCGCCGCGAGCCAGTCCGCCCGCCTGACCTGGTCGCCCGACGCGCTGGCAGACGTGATTCGCCGGCGCGTTTTCTTCGCCACCCGGGGCGATTTCGGCAGCCTGGCCGCCATCGCCACGCCCGACCTGAGCGACCTGGAGACGCGCCTGGCGTACGCCAGCCCGCCGATGCCGCGCGAGATCCTGGTGTTGACGCGCCAAACGCTGTTTCTCGCCGCGCAGCGTTATCCCGCCGTCCAGATTACCCGCGACGATCTGAAGCGCGCCTGGCGCGACTATGCCCGGAGCCGGCCCGATCTGGCCGGTCTGGCGCAACAGCCGCTGGCCTGACAGGCGCGCCGCGCCGGCCGCCGGCTATGGCCGAGGAGGGAACTGTGGTTGCCGATGCTCCGATCAGGACCCTGGACTACGCCCCCGATCTTTTTGTGAACCGAGAAGAGGAGGTCAGACTGATCCTGGACCAGGCCCGTGGACTGGCCGCCGGCGCTCGTCCGGCTTCGCCAGCCATCACGTTTACCGGGGAGCGCGGCATGGGCAAAAGCTGGTTGCTGCGCCACCTTCAGCACCGGCTGCGCCAGGAGCTGCCGGCCCTGGCCGTCGTCCACCTCGACCTGCGCCGGTTGAACCCGGCGACGGTGGCGCAGGCGCTGCAGGCTTTCGGCCGTCAGCTGCCTGAACCGGCTGAGATCGCCGCAGCCTCTTTGCCGGAAATGAGCCGCGCCCTGATCGAGTCGGCTCGCCGGCGCCTGGAAGACCGGCCCCTGGCCCTGCTCCTGGACCATGTTTTTGAGTGGGATCGGGAGCTGCTGCCGCAGCTTGAAGATTATCTCCTCGGACCGCTGGCGATTGAGCCGCGCACGCTGCTGGTGATGGCCGGGCGTGGGCGTGAGTACTCGTGGCGCACGCCCGAACTCCGGTCCCGGCCGTTGTCGCTGCCGCCGTTTCACCCTGAAGACACCGCCCGCCAAATCGAGCGCCAGGCGCCGCAGCCGCGCCTGCCGGCGGCCGAGGTCCATCAGCTCGGCGGCGGTTACCCGCTGAGCAATTATTTCCTGGCCACGTTGGGCCTGGCCGACGGGGTCGAGGCCAGCGTGCAGGAGATCCTGCAGGCCGTGCCGGCCGGGGAGCGCGCCGGGCTGCGTGAACGGCTGGAAGCGTTGTGCGTCCTGAAATCGTTCGACGAAGAGCGCCTCAAGGTCATGCTGGCCGAATACTACGAGGACCGCGCCTATCTGGATTGGAGCTACGCCCAGGCCAAGCAGGTTCGCGAGCAATTGGTCCGGCTGGGGTACGCGCAATGGCGCGAGGAGGAGAAAGGCTACGTCCTGGATCACGCCATCCAGACCGCAATCGCGGCGGCGCTGCGCCACGGCGGGCCGCCGGGCGCTCAAAAATGGGCCCGCTTGCACGGCGAGGCGGCGCGGTTGTTTGAAACCTGGGCCTCGACCTATCCGGAAGCGGAGGCTCAGCTTCGCCAGCAGATGGAATACCATCTGGGCGAGTCCTACCGCACCGCGCGGGCGGTGCCCCGGCTGGTCGGGCGGCACGCGGAACGCCAGGCCATCAGCGAGGCGATCGCCGCGAGGGCCGAGGACAGCCTGGTGTATATCTGGGGGCCGGGCGGCATCGGCAAAAGCCGGCTGGCCGGCGAGATCCTCAGCCAGTATGCCGATCAGGCCGACCGGTTCCTGGTCGCCTCGGAAATCATCGACGTCTATCACACCTTTCATCGCACGCCGGCGGGCCTGGCCGCGGCCATCCAGCGCGTCCTGGCGCCGGACGGCGCCGGCTTCGAGCACTACCGCGCCGAACGCCGCACAGCGGAAGAGGCCTATGTGAAAAGCGGCTGGCGCCGGGCGCCGGAGGCCATGTTGCGCGCGCTGATCGACGATCTGAGGGCGCTGACGCGCACGCGCCGCCTGATCCTGGTCCTGGACACGGCTGAAATGCTCTTCTACGAAGATCCGGCGGCGAACGCGCTAGGCCAGCCGGCGACTCACCTGCCTGGCCTGGAGTGGTTGTTCACCCGCCTGCTGCCGGAAGTCCAGAACGCCGTCATCATCCTGGCCGGCCGGACCGAGCCGGACAGCGTCCGCCAGCGCCTGCGCCTGGCGCTCGAGCGCAAACGTTTCGTGCCGCTGGAACTGAAGGGCTTCTCCCAGGCCGAAGTCGGCGAGTACTTCGCGGCCGAGGCCGAAATGGCCGACAAGGACGGCGACGACAACCTGGCGTTGTGGATCCGGGCTGTTTCCGCCGAACAGCAGCAGCATGTCTTCCGGCTCCTGAGCGATCGGGATGCGGCCGGCCAATGGCTGGGGGTGCCGCCAATCCTGCTGGCGTTGCTTATTGATTATCTGGCCGTATTCGGGCGCCTGCCTTATGCAGAGCCGGCGGCCTCGCAACCGGAAAGCGTGGAGATCGACGCGGACCGGGCGGCGCTGTTCGCCAAGCTGACCGATGTCGGGCGGCCGGCCGAAGACGTGATCCGCCATCTGGCGCGCGCGCGCAAAGGCATGGACGCCGAACTGCTGGCGCGGCTGTCGGGCTGGCGGCGCCGGAACGATCGGCCGCCGGAGGACCCCGCGGCCTGGGACCTGGACCGGGCCCGGCGATACCTGGACTCGCCCAGCGTGCGCCGGCTCTCCTTCGTGAAGATCCGCCCGGCGGACCGGCGCCTCTTCCTCCACGATGCGATCTATGCCTGGCGCGAACAGCAGGATTGGGCGCAGCTGGACGCCACATCGCGCCGGGCCGTGATCCACACCCTGCACGAGTATTACCGCGCGCGAATCCGCCGGGCCCAGCAACGCGTGGCGGAGCTGTTCCAGGCGGCGCGCACCCGCGTCGGTCTTCCGGACCCGGAAGAGGTCGCGCAGGCCAAAGACGACGAAGCGCGCAGCCTGGTTGAAGAACTGTACTATCACCTGCACGGCGATCTGCAAGAGGGATTTGAGAAATACTACTGTTACGCCGAAGAAAGCCTGGCGGGCGGCGACGACGACCTGCTCTTTATGCTGGGGGCCGAGTTACAGGCTTTCCTCGACCAGCGCCGGGCCGAGCTCGCCCACGCGCAAATCTCCGGCCGGCCCGGCCAGGCTGTGATCACCGCCGATGCCGTAGTCCGCTGGGTCAAGCGCGAGGTGCATGCCGGCCGCCACGAGGCGGCCGTCCAGCTGGCGGAGCGGCTGCGCGGTGAGCCGGACGGCGCGCTGGCCGCCGGAGACGAGATCACGCGCCTGGAGCTCAACTCCTGGGAGGGCCTGGCGCGGACCCGGCTGGGCCAGTTTGAGGAAGCAGAAGAACTCCTGCGCCAGGCCGTTCACGGCCTGACCGCTCTGCCCGATTCGCCGCGGCAGAAGGTCGCGCTGGCGCGTGCGCAAAACAACCGGGGTTATCTGTTGCGGCTCCAGGGGTACTACCATGCCGCCGTCAGTTCCTATCGTTCGGCGCTGACCGATTGGCGCGCCACCCGCATCGAAAGCGAGCAGGCGACGACGCTGACCAACATCGCCTTTGTGCGGGCGGAACTCGGCGAGTTCGCCGTCGCCTGGCAGCAGGCCTGGGACGCTAAAGAGTTCCGCGAGAAGCGCGGGCCTTTCGGTCCAACCGGGTTGACCATTAATACCCTGGCGCACATCAAGATCCGCGAGAACAATCTGGACGACGCCATACACTACGCGGAGGAAGCCCTGCGGCTGTGCGCGCAGGCTGAACTGGAACGCGGGCGGGCGCTGGCGCTCACCGCGCTGGCGGAGGCCAAACGCCGCATCAGTGACTGGGACCGCTTTTATCCCCTGCAAACCGAGTGGCTCCTGAACGAGGCGGCCCGACACGCCGAGGAGGCCGTGCAGATCTGGCAGCGGACGGTGACCGAGCCGGCGAGCCTGGTGGACGCCCTGATCGAGCTTGGCTGCGCCTACCGGGACCTGGTCAAGTTTCTGGTCCGGCGGGGAGGCGGCTCAGCCGCCGAGGCGGCCAGCCGAAGCCGCGCCGCCCTCGACCGGGCTATCGAGATCGCCGCACAAAGCCGCTTCCTGCATCAACAGGTCAACGCACTGGTGAACATCGGCTGGCTGGACTATTATCTCGGCCATCCCGAGGAGGCCCTGGCCCAGTTAGATCAAGCTGAAGCAGCGGCGCCTGAGGCCTACCGGTTCGTCCCCGCGAAAGGCCGGCCGACCCTCAAAGTTTCCGAGGCGATCTTTCCGCTGGCGGCGCACCTGGGCAAGGCCGAGTTGTTGCGCGGCCACATCGCCTATATTGCCTTTGAAAACCAGAAAGACCTGTCGGCCCTGGCCCGCGCCGTCGAGCATTATGCGCTGTCGCTGGAGTATGACGCGCTGTTTACAAGCGGAATGTTCCGGGATATGCGCCGGGGCACCGACCGGATGTACGAACGGTTGAAAAAGCTCAACGACGACGAACTGAGGCTCATCCGACGCGCGATCGAAGAGATGGAGGCCCGTTACCGGATCAGGGCCGATACCATACGCACTTTCCTCGAGGAGCGAGCGCTCATGTAACTGCTGCGGCCCGGGATCGCGGGTGGCCGGCCGCACCCGTCCCGGCGCTGGGGACGACAAAAGAAATAATGAAGGAGGAGAGCGCGTTGTGTCTCATACCTTGATCCCGCGCGTGCTGTGGTCGCCGCCCGGCGAACGCCTGGATGATGATTGCGCCTGCCCTGACTCTGGCCTCGCCGCCGGTTCGGGCCGACCTGTTTTTGATTCCGACCTCCCCTGGCAGACGACGCCCGCCCTCCACCGCGCCCCCCTCCCGGATGACCACAGCTTAGCCTTCAACCCGCCCGGCCCGGCCGGCGTCGTCGTCCTGAACGAGGCCGCGCGGCGCGTGCTGGACGCCTACGCCCGGCCCCGCCTCCCGGCGGAGGTCGCGCCTGCGCTGCCCGCGCTCCGCCCGCCGGACGTGCTGGACGCCAGCCGGCAACTGGCCGCCCTCGGCCTGCTTCAGCCATCCGGCCTGCTCCAGCCCGCCGGCCGCCCGGAGCCGCAGACGCTCACCGCCTGGCTCCACGTCACCAACGCCTGTAACCTGCGCTGCACTTACTGCTACCTGAACAAGACCAACGCCGCCATGGACGAGGCCACCGGCCGCGCCGCGGTCGAGGCGGTGTTCCGCTCCGCGCGCCATCACGGCTTCCGGGCCGTCAAGCTCAAGTACGCGGGCGGCGAGGCGACGCTCAACTTCCCGCTCGTCCGCGCCCTGCACGCCTATGCCCGCGCCCTGGCCGCCGCGCAGGGCCTGGCGCTGCGCGAGGTGGTGCTGAGCAACGGCGTCGGCCTGACGCCGGCCATGCTGGAGTTTCTGCGCGCCGAGGGCGTCCGGCTGATGATCTCGCTCGACGGCGTCGGCGCCGCCCACGACGCCCAGCGCATCTTCGCCAACGGCCGCGGCTCGTTCATGTCCGTCGCGCACAGCCTCGACCGGGCGCTGGCCCACGGCGTGCGCCCGCACCTCTCCATCACGGTCACGGCCCGCAACGCCGGCGCGCTGGCCGAGGCCGTGGCCTTCGCGCTGGACCGCGAGCTGCTCTTTAATCTCAATTTCTTCCGCGAGAACGACTGCGCCGCCGCCGACCTGCGCGCGGACGAGGCGGCCCTGCTGGCCGGGATGCGCCAGGCGCTGGCCGTCATCGAGGCCCGCCTGCCGCGCGCCAGCCTGCTGGCCTCGCTGGTGGACCGCGCCTCCTTCGCGGCCCCGCACGACCGGGCCTGCGGCGCCGGCCACAGCTACCTGGTGATCGACGAGCGCGGCGGCGTGGCGCGCTGCCAGATGGAGATCGAGAAGACGGTCGCCGACGTCTTTGCCGAAGACCCGCTCGGCCTGGTCCGCGCGGTGGACGCCGGTTTCCAGAACATCGCCGTCAATGAAAAGGAAGGCTGCCGCGACTGTGAATGGCGCTATTGGTGCGCGGGCGGCTGCCCCCTGCTGACCTTCAAGGCCACCGGCCGCAACGACGTGAAATCCCCTAATTGCCACATCTACAAAGCCCTTTACCCGGAGGTCCTGCGGCTGGAAGGCCTGCGCCTGCTGCGCTGGCACGCCGCGCCCATCCATTAGCGCCAGCGCCGCCTCACGGCCGGCTCACAAGCTGGGCCTCCACGAACCGGCGCGCGCGCGGCCCGAGCGAATGATTGTGGGCGTCCGCGGCGTAGTATTCCGGGACGCTGTAGGTGGCGAACACTTCGGCCCAGTACTCTTCCGGCGAGCGCCGGGCGTAGGGCTCATCCGGATGGCCGGGCGCGGGCTCGGCCGCCGCGCCCAGATCGAACGGGCACTCGTCCGGCGGGACGTGCGACGGGCAGCGCCGCGCTCCCAGCGATCGCGCCAGCTCGCGCGACAACCGGCCGCCGCTGCGCGTGTCCAGGACGTGCCCAAACTCGTGCGCCGTCAGGTAAAGGGCGTACAGCCGGCCATGCTCGAAGTGATAGTCGGTCAGGACCACGTCGCCGACGGCGGCCAGGCGGCCGGGCGGCGCAAAGGCCCGCACGCCCACCGGCCAGCGGGCCACGCGCACCACACCGCCCAGAAGACGGCGGAAGTGGGCGGGCCCGCCCACCGCCGCCGCGACGCGGCGGACGGCCTCGGCCGTCCACTGGAGCTCGGCCATCTCGCGCCACGCGCCTCCGCCCGTTTCTCCAAAACCCGCGATCGAGACCTGATAGGTGTCCTGCAACATCCGGACGAGCCGCATGGCCCGCCAGTTCTCCTTGGGCGCGATGCGGTCGCGGGCCGCCGTGGTCGGCAGGGGGCTGCCAGCGGCGAGGATCAGAGTGATCAGGAACGCCAGGCGAACCGGCGCTGGACGAGGGGACATGGGCCTAACCTCCGCCGCGTCCGGGCCCGCGTGAGCGACTGTGCCGCTCCCGGTCACGTCGCGACACGGGCCTAAATTAGGGCGCGGTCGTCCAGCCAGCGCCCGCGGCTGCGTCCCTGCGAACGTCCTTTTCTATTGTGAGCGGCCAATTCGGCCAAAAGGCGGAGTAAAGTCCTGCGAAAGCGGGAGGCCCGCGAGGAGGGGGAGGAGCCTCAGTTGAGCGGCGCCGACAGCGCCTGCCACAGGCGCTCGGCCGTGACCCACAAATCGCGCCGGTGGGCTGTGTGGAGGAAAGCGAGCGCGCGGGGATCGGCGCCCGCCAGGAGCGCGTCGGCCTGCATCCGGGTCTCGCGCCAGGCGAGGGGATGGCCCTGGACCAGCGCCGCCAGTTCGGCCGCCGCCGCCGCCTGGCCGAGGCCGGCCAGCAGTTCCGCGGCCCGCATGACGGCTACCAGCAGGACGCCGCCGTCACCGGTCTTATGCGCCTTGCGCAGCGCCTCCAGCACGGAGACGCGCGCCGCCTCGGTCTGGCCGAGCGCGAGCGCCGCCCGGCTGAGGCCGGCCAGGGCGTAAGCCGCGCCCCACTCATGCGGCGCCCGGCGCGTGACCTCTAAACTTGCCTGGAACTGGCGCTGGGCCTCGGCATAGTCGCCCTGCGCGAAAGCCAGATCGCCCAGGCCGCGATGGTAGAAGATCCGTCCGCTCTGGTCCTGCGTCCGCTCGAACAAGGCCCGGGCCTCGTCGTACCAGCGGCGCGCCTCGAGCCGGTCGCCGGCCACCCGCTGGATCTCGCCCATCTCCCACGTGAACCAGGCCAGGCCGTGCTCGTCGCCGGCCTCCCGCGCCTGCGCCAGCGTCTGCTCGCGGACCTGGAGCGCGTGCGCGATGGTGCCATAGCGCAAAGCCTCATAACTCTCGCGCGAGAGCGCCGCCGTCCCGTTGCGCAGATGGCCGCGCTCGACGAAACGCCGCGCTATGCAGCGCAGGTGGCCGAAGGCGTCGTCGTAGCGGCCCTGGCGCAGGTCGATGTCGGCCAGCAGCCAGTCGACGGCCGCGGAGTTGGACCAATCGCCCGTGGCCTCCATCCGGGCCTGCGCGGCCTGCAGGCAGCTCGCCGCCTCCGGCAGTCGCTGCTGGATCAGGTGGACGATGCCGATCAGGCGCAGGGTGTAGGCGGTTTCGCGTTCGTCGCCGAGCTCCTGGAACAACGCCAGGGCGGCCTGCAGATGCTCGGCCGCTTCGGCCAGCCGCCGGGCCGGATGATCGTCCGGCAGCCGCATGTAGATCAGGCGTCCCAGGCTCTGCAACGCGAAGGCCTGTTCCCAGCGCCGCTCCGCCGAGTCCTCGCCGCGCAGCAGCGGCAGCAGCCGGCGCAGTTGCCGCATGGCTTCGGCGTCGTCGATCAGCCAGCCGTAGATAGACGCCAGCAGCGGCCCCCAGCAGCTCAGCGCCATCAGGCGCTCGGCCTGGCCCGCCAGCTCCCAGGCCTCGCGGAGCTCGGCCTCGTAGGCCGGGGCCGCCGTCTCCAGCACCGTGATGCGGACCGGCGCGCCGGCGCGCAGGAAGGCGGCCTGCGCCGTGAGCAGGATCGCCAGCGACCGGCGGCGGTCGGGCAGTTCGGCCGCGCGCCGCACTGCCTGCTGCGCCGCCGTCAGCAAAGGCTGCAGCCAGAAGCCCTGGTAGTGCGCCTCGCAGTACCGGTACAGAGCCGGCAGCATCTGGTAGACGGCGGCCTCCACCTGGCCGCGCTCCACCAGCCAATACCAGGCCGCCGCGATGTCGCTCACGTCGGCGGCCACCAGCGCGAACACGGCCGGCAGGTGCTGGTCGCGCAGGCGCGGGCTCAACCGGTGCAGGCTCTCGGCGAAGTAGGCCGCGTGCCGGCCCCGGCACTCTTCCCAGGCCTCAGGCCCGGCCGGCTGCCGTTCGATCACATACTGGCGCACCAGTTCATGCAGACGGGCGCGGCCGCCGGCTTCCGGCTGCAACCAGGATTTGTGGATCAGGGATAGCAGCGTCCGGGGGGCGGCGCCGGCCACGCGCTGCGCGGCCTCGCGCGTGAAGCCGCCTTGAAAGACCGCCAGCCGGGTCAGGGCCTGGCGTTCCGGCTCGGTGAGCAGGCGCCATGACGCATCGAAGACGCCGCACAGGCTGCGCTGGCGCTCCGGCAGATCGCTCAGGTCGGCTTCGAGAAAACTCAGGCTCTGTTCGATCTCGCGCGCGATCTCGGCCGGGGTCAACATCTCCAGCCAGGCGGCCGCCAGCACGATCCCCAGCGGCAGGCCCTGCACGAGCTGGCAGAGGCGCAGGACGGCGGGCAGGTCCTCGGCGGTCAGTCTGAACCCGGGCGCGGCGCGGCGCGCGCTGTTCACGAACAATTGCACGGCGCTGTAGGCGGCGGCGGTGGCCCAAAGCGCCTCCGGCGGCGAGGCAGCCTCCGCCGCCGGAGCGCTCTCCGGCAGGGCCAGGCCGCCCACGCGGAAGATCTGTTCCCCCTCCAGGTTGAGGCGCGCGCGCGAGGTGACCAGCAGCCTGAGCCGCGGCGCCGACGCCAGCAACTCGGCCGTCAGACCGACGCCGTCCGCGTCGAGCAGGTGCTCGTAATTGTCCAGCACCAGGAGCATCTGGCGGGGCCGCAGGTAATCCACGAGCTGCGCGCGCGGCGACTGCGCCGAGTAGAAAGAAAACCCCACGGCCTGGGCGATGGCCGGGACGATCTGCTCGGAGGCGGTGAGGCCGGCCAGGGCCACGAAGGCGGCGCCATCCGGAAAGAGCGGTGCGGCGCTGAGCGCGCGGGCCGCCTCCAGGGCCAGGCGTGTCTTGCCCGCGCCGCCCGGACCCACCAGGGTCAGCAGACGCGCCTCGCCGAGGCGGCGCGTGATCTCGCTCAACTCCTGCTCGCGGCCCACAAGGGCCGTCGGCTGGACCGGAAGCGGGCGCGGGCGCGGGGACGACGCCGGCTGGCTGTGCCCGCCGGCGCGCGGACCCGGCGCCAGCGTCATGGCCGGCGGCTCCACCCGGGACAGCCGTTGATAGAGGGCCCGGGTCTCGGCTGAGGGCGGCACAGACAATTCCTGCGTCAGCGCCTGCACGCAGCGCCGGTAGGCCGTCGCCATCCCCGCCAGGTCGCCTTGCGCCGCGCAGGCCGTCATCAAGAAGCGAAAGGCCGGCTCCGGCACGTGCCCCAGGGCGATCCAGTGCTCGGCCCAGGTCTTCACTTCCGGCCAGCGCTCGAGGCCGGCCAGGCCTTCCAACAGCGCCTGCATACGCCGTTCGAAGAGCGCGCGCAGCCGCTCACGCTCAAGCTGCACCCAGTCTGCGTAGAAGCCAGGCAGCAGTTCGCCTGTGTAGGCTGATACGGCTTCCAGCAGGGCGTCGAGGTCCGCCAGCGCCCCGTCATCGGTCAGCCGGGCGACGTCAACCAGGGTCGGCGTGGCGGCGTTGAACGCGATGGTCTCCTTATCCGCCAGCAAATAACCTTCGCCCAGGACTTTGCGCAACTGCCAGACCGCGTTGCGCAGGTTCTTGCGCGCTGGCGCCTCGGACGAGTCCGGCCACAGCCGGCCCGCCAGTTGTTCCCGTCGATGATGAAGCCCGGGATTGAGGAGCAGGTAGGCGAACAGCGCCTGGGCCGGCCGCGGCAGGAGTTGTTCCACCGGCTGGCCGTTCAGGCGGACGGCAAACCGGCCGAACAACGTCGCCTCCAGCGGCGCGGGTCCCATCGTCCAATCACGATCATCTGGATTGGATTGACGTAAGGAGAGCATCTTCACCTCTCTTCATCAAAATTCATACTCTCTTTGTCTGATTCGGTCATCCCCCTAAAGCCCGATCTTCGTCGAAAGCTCCGGCGAAGGACGATCCGGAGGACGAATCGCGGGCGCAGGCTGGCTACCCTGTCGGCATGTTTTGACGCCCGGCCGGCCCGGCGTCTGGCGCGGTCTGTAAGGAGATGACGATGAACACCTGGGAACGCATTCGCAACGTCCTGGCCCAGCGGCTGGCCGGAGGCCGGCCTCGGCAGGCGATCATGGGCGCCTTCACAACGCTGGCGCGTCAGCATCCGGAGTGGACGGAGGCGTTGTTTGATGAGCATTTCCTCAGCTACGGCGCGGCCGCGGTCCTGACCGAGTACCTCGGGCGGCGCCGCCCCGACCGGTCGGCTACCGCGGCCGTGAACTGGCGGGCGCCGTACGCCTACTGGCTCGCGGAGGCCTGGGCGCGCCAGCATAGCGACCGCGGCGCGGACCGCCGGGCCGTCGCGCAGGTGATGGGCGTGGCCAATGATTTCCTCCAGGCGCTGGATGAGGCGCTGGCCGGGCCGACGCGCCAGCCGGATGCGGCGCAGGCGGCGGCCGCCGGGCGCAAAGCGCGCATTGTCGTCCGCCCGGCCCAGGCCGGTGACGCCCCGGCGCTGGCCGCCATGCACGCGCGCCTGTCGCTACAGAGCATGTACTTCCGTTATCTCGGGCCATACCACCCGACCGCGCGCGACATGGAACGGCTGTGCGCGCTGAGCGGGCCGGAAGGCGCGACCTTCGTGGCCGTGGCCGATGGCCCCGCGCCCGAGATCGTGGGCTACGCCTGCTATGTGCGCGACGAAAACCGCGCGGAACTGGCCGAGCCGGCTGTGCTGGTGGAGGACCGCCACCAGCGGCGCGGGCTGGGGCGGGCGCTGCTCAACCAGATCAGCCAGCACGCCCGCCGCAGCGGCGTGCTGGGCTTCCTGGCCCTGGTCCACCGCGACAACGCCGCGATGCTGCGCCTGATCGAAAACAGCGGGTTCGCGCACACGCTGAAGCCGGACCAGGACGCGTTCGAGGTCCGGATGCAGCTGGTGAAGGCCGCGGCGGGCTCCCCGGAAGCAACTCGCGCTGACGCCGTTCAGCCGCGCCTGGCAGGCGACGCGCTGTGAGGCGCCCAGGCGCCGGAGCATTCACATGACCTCCCCCCTCAAGCTCATGGCCATCCTGGCCCACCCGGACGATGAGTCGCTGGGCACCGGCGGAATCCTGGCGAAGTACGCGGCCGAGGGCGTGATCACCACGCTGGTGACGGCCACACGCGGCGAGCGCGGCTGGTTCGGCGCCGCCGAGGACTACCCGGGGCCTGCCGCGCTCGGCAAGCGGCGCGAGGCGGAACTGCTGGCCGCCGCCCGCGTGCTGGGTTTGCGGCGCGTCCACGTGCTCGATTACGGCGACGGCGAGCTGGACCAGGCCGCGCCGTCCGACATCATCGGCCAGCTGGCGGCCGAGGTGCGCCGGAACCGGCCGCACGTCGTGGTCACGTTCGACCCGCACGGTTACTACGGCCACCCGGACCACATCGCCATCGCCCAGTTCACGACCGCGGCTCTGGTGGCGGCCGCCGACCCGGACTATGCCCCGGCGCCCGCGTTGGCCGCGCATCGCGTGTCGAAACTGTATTACCTGGCGCCCACGGCGGGGCCGCAGGCGGCGTATCAGGCCGCCTTCGGCGAGCTGGTGATGGACGTCGACGGCGTCCAGCGGCGCGCGCGGGCGTGGGCGGACTGGGCGGTGACGACGCGCGTGGACACAGCCGCGCACTGGCAGCGCGTCTGGCAGGCCATCGCCTGCCATCGGTCGCAATTGCCGGGCTATCAGAAATTGCGCGACCTGCCCGCCGAGCATCATCGGAACCTGTGGGGCGCGCAGACGTTTTACCGGGCCTTCAGCCTGGTGAACGGCGGCCGGACCCTGGAACACGACCTGTTCGCGGGCTTGCGAACAGCCGAGGTGGAAGATGTCATTGATCAACTCGCACCGGCCGCTGGCCTATCTGTTCCTGTGTAACCTGGCTATCGTCTTCATCGGCCTGGGGTTGTTCCCCATCCTGCCGTTGTACGCCGCGCACTTCGGCGCCACGCACGCCGAGATCGGCCTGTACCTGTCTCTCACCTACGCCGCCATCGCGGCCGGCGCCATGCTGGCCGGGCGCCTGGCCGAACGCTTCGGCGCGCGGCGCGTGTTCGTCGGCGCCGGCCTGCTCGGTCTGCCCGCCGTGGTGCTGCTCGGCCAGGCCGCGGCCTTCTGGCATGTGGTGTTGTTCACCGCTGTTCTGTGGTTCACGGGCGGGATCGGCCTGACGCTGATCAGCACGTTCACGGCGCTGACCGCCGCCGGCGGCCGCCGCGGCCGGTCTTTCAGCCTGATGTCGCTGGCGTCGCCGGTGGGGGCGCTGCTCGGCGGCGCGCTGGTCGGCCAGTTGATCGCGGGCTTCGGCTACCCGGTCATGTTCGCGGGCCTGGGCGTGGTCTGGAGCGTCTGGCCGCTGACGGCCCTCTTCGGCGTGCAGGTTCCGGCGCTGCGCCGGCCCCAGCCGGCCCCGGCCGTTCGGCGCGCCCCGACCGCCGCCGGCCGGGCCTTCGGCCGCCTGTGGCTGGGCTCCCTTCTGGTGGCGCTGACCCTCAGCGTCGCGCGGCTGGGCACGTCGCTGTCGATGCAGGGCCTGGGCTTCTCGGCCAGCGCCGTCGCCGGCACCGCGACGGTCAGCGGCCTGGTGACGATCCCGGTCACCTTGCTGATCGGCGTGCTCTCCGACCGGCTGGGGCGGCGGCGGTTCCTCATGCTCGCCTACGGGCTGGCGGCCGGCGCGGCGCTGACGCTCAGCCTGGCGACGCAACTCTGGCACTTCTGGCTGGCGGCGACCCTGATGCTGGTGGCGCACAGCGCCAACGGCGCCGTGTCGTCCGCGTTCGCCACCGATCTGCTGGCGGCCGAGGCCCTGGCGCGCCGGCTGCCGTGGCTCAACGCCACCAACTGGCTGGCCGGCATCCTGGCCTTCGCGGGCCTGGGCGCCGTGGTCGACGGGCTCGGCCTGGGGCCGGTGTGCCTGGGCGGCGCCGTCCTGGCCCTGGGCGCCGCGCTCCAGCTCGGCCGGATCGCGCCGCCGCCCGCCGCCATGATCGGCCTTAAGCCGGATGGCGTTTGAAGAAAAGCCCTTTATCTTAGAGGCCGGTCGCACGGCCGGCGCGGCGCCCCAGAACGAGCCGGCCGCGCCCTGCTCGCTCAAGGAGTCTGAAACGATGAGCACGTCCCCCCCCCGATCCGTGACGCCGGCCCCGCTGGGCGAAGACGCCGTCGTGATCGGCGGCAGCGTCGCCGGGCTGCTGATGGCGCACACGCTGGCCGCGCACTTCGAGCGCGTGACGATCCTGGAGCGCGACGCGCTCTCGGACCCGACGGAGTTCCGTCCCGGCACGCCGCAGGCCCGCCACGCCCACACCCTGCTGCCCGAGGGCCAGGCGCTCTTTGAGCAGATGTTTCCGGGGCTGATGGACGAGCTGGTGGCCGGCGGCGCCGTGCGCATCGATCCGGCCACGGAGATGTCCGTCTTCATCGACGGCGTCTGGCGCGCGCCCAAAAACCGCGAGGCCGGGCAGCGCGTGAACTTCAGCCGGCCGTATCTGGAGGCCGTGCTCCGGCGGCGCGTGGCCCTGCACCCCAATGTGGTCTTTCTGGCGAGCCAGGAAGTGATGGGCCTGTCCACCGACGCGGCCCGCAGCCGCGTGAACGGCGTCCGGCTCCGCCGCCGGGGCGCGTTGGGCGACGGCGTGGAGGTGTTCCCGGCCGACTTGGTGGTGGACGCCAGCGGACGCGGCTCACAGGCGCCGCGCTGGCTGGCCGGCCTCGGCTACACGCCTCCCGGCGAGACGCTGTTCACCACCCATACCGGCTACGCCACGCGCCTCTATCGCCGGCCCGCCGGCTTCGACGAGGGCTGGAAGATCCTGTACCTGCGCCCGCGGCCGCCGGCCGGCACGCGCGGCGGCCTGATCCTCCCGGTGGAGGGCGACCGCTGGCTGGTGGAGGAAATGGCGCTGTCCGGCACCAACGTCAGCCGGACTTTCGCCACGCCGTCTTTTGATGCCGGCCAGACGAATGAATTCACCCTCAGCGTCTTCGACCTGCAAGGCAACCGGCGCAACGTCAGCACCACCGTGGTCCCCGCCGTGACCGGCAATCGCGCCCCCACGCCCTTCCTCCGCGTCTCGCCCCGCACGGTGGGATTGGGCGAGGACGTGGTGTTGGACGGGGCCAGCAGTTCTGATCCCGAGCACGCGGCTTCGCTGCTGGAGTTTGAGTGGGATGTGGACGGCGACGGCTGGTTCGACACCGACCCCACCACCTCACCGTCGTTGACCTATCGTTACCTCACGCTTGGCCCCAGGCTCATTCGCGTCCGTGTCACCGACCCGGCGGGCGCGGAAGCCATCTCCGCGCCGGTGCCCGTGATGGTGACGCTCTGTCCAGCCGTGCTGTCGCCGCCCCAGCGTGCGCACGGCTACGGCGCCACCACCGGTACGGTCAGCGTGGCCACTGGTGGCAAATGCCTCTGGACGGCAGCCGCGACGAACGACTGGATCACGATCCTCGAAGGCGCCACCCAGACCGGCAACGGCACGGTGCGTTACGCGCTCACGGCCAACCCCGGCCTCACGGCGCGCACCGGTTGGGTGCAAATCGCCGACCAGGTGTTGCCCGTTACCCAGGAAGGCATCGCCTGCTCCTACACTCTTTCCCCGACGGCCAAGTTTCACGGCGCCGGCGCCAACAGCGGCTCCGCCAAGATCACCACCAAGGCCCAATGCCCCTGGCAGGCGGTCAACACCAACGACTGGATCACTCTGACCTCCGGCTCCGACTACCTCGGGACAGCCACGGTCACCTACACCCTGACGGCCAACCGGGCCCGCCAGTCGCGCACCGGTTGGCTGACCTTGGCGGGCCAGCTTCTGACCATCACCCAGTGGGGCACGGATTGCGAAGTTGCGTTGACGCCGTTCTCCCGGCTCCACGATGGCACGGAACAGGACAGCACCTTTGCCCTCAACACCGGCTCCGCCTGCGCTTGGACGGTGGTGAACACCAACGCCTGGATCACCCTTAACTCGGTCCC